>Ga0214543_1003470_pt1 | contig 30558 bp, 13 predicted proteins | sample CNSS2metaG_FD_160094 | JGI IMG/M metagenome (GOLD analysis project Ga0214543, IMG submission 160094) | Root nodule microbial communities from cowpea collected in UCLA plant growth center, Los Angeles, California, USA - CNSS2 | ecosystem: Host-associated > Plants > Roots > Nodule | place: USA... | reverse complement strand
TGGACCAACCGGTGGGGTTCGCTGAAGAAGGAAAGGAACACATGGTGTGTAAACTTAAGAGATCGATATATGGACTTAAACAAGCTTCTCGGCAATGGTATCTTAAGTTCAATGATACTATTGTGTCATTTGGATTTAAGGAAAACATCGTTGATCGGTGTATATATCTGAAGGTCAGTGGGAGTAAGTTTATATTTTTTATTTTGTATGTTGATGATATCTTTCTTACGACTAAGAATCTTGGTCTATTAAGTGAGACTAAGAGGTTCCTCTCTAATAACTTTGAAATGAAAGATATGGGTGAGGCATACTATGTGATAAGAATAGAAATATTCCGTGATAGATCATAAGGACTGTTAGGTTTGTCTCAGAATGCATATATTAATAAAGTTTTAGAGAGATTCAGAATGGATAAATGTTCAACATCTCTCGTTCCAATACAGAAAGGAGACAAGTTTAGTCTCATGCAATGTCCAAAGAATGATTTGGAACGAAAACAGATGGAAAATATCCTTTATGCATCTGTTGTTGGAAGTTTGATGTATGCTCAAACATGTAAGAGGCCATATATTAGCTTTGCAGTTGGTATGCTTGGTAGATACCAAAGTAATCCAGGACTGGAGCATTGGAAAACTGCAAAGAAAGTTTTAAGATACCTACAAGGAACAAAGAATCACATGCTTACTTATTGAAAATCTGATCACCTTGAGGTGATAGGTTATACAGATTCAGACTTTGCTGGCTGTGTGGATACAAGAAAGTCTACATTTGGTTATATGTATCTTTTAGCCGGAGGAGCGATTTCATGGACAAGTGCGAAGTAGTCTGTCATTGTTGCATCCACCATGGAAGCTAAATTTGTGGCATGCTTTGAGGCCACAGTTCAGGCTAATTGGTTGCGAAACTTTATTTCAGGACTTGGAGTAGTCGACAGTATTTCCAAGCTGCTGAAAATTTATTGTGACAATTCCGCAGCAGTCTTCTTTCTAAAAACGACAAGTATTCCAAAGGTGCTAAGCATATGGAGTTGACACTAACACAAAAAAGCGTTATAACGTCACCCCTATAACGTTTGCCAAAAAAAAGTCCAACGTTAAAAATGATCGGTGGCATTTTTTGTAAATTATCAGACTTTTTTTAACGTCTGTCCATTCCAGATCAGACGTAATTTAACGTCTGTCCATTCTAAATCAGACGTAATTTAACTTCTGCCCAAAAATCCCCGACGTCATTTAAAAAAGGATGCCAGACTGTTGTTCCCCCGTCGTCACTTAACGTCGGACTCCTTCACCACCGACGTTAAGTTTTACTTATCTCTACGCGAAACGCAGAAACCCTGTGCTGTTTCACTATTTTCGCAAGCGTTTTCCATCGACAACCACCATTCCAACCTCATCTAGGTGAGTTTTGAACATTTTTCACCACCAAACTTGTTGGGATTTGATTATGAATTGATTTTAGGCATTTTGAACTGAATATTTTGCATTTTCATCTCCATTTGCAACTTTTTGAGATTTGTCCCACTTGCTCTTCATCCCCATTTGGCTAACAACGTGCAAAGACCTTAAAGCCACCCTCTCCAAGTTCGTCTTTCATTTTGCTAGAAGGGGTTAGTTTTTCATTTCTAAATTTAGGGTTATTACTAAATTGAGCGTTAATTGTGATTACAATGGCATGATGCATACTACAGGTAATTCTTTTCATATGTGTATGATTATAAAGAGTGTACAAGACACTCTCATGTGGATTCCTTTTAGACTTTTAATTATGCATTTGAAATTTAAATTGAAATTGAATTGATAACCTACGTATCTAATTTGGAGGGTAAATGAGCATGATGTGGTGATCAATGTTGTGAACTCCATACGAAAATGAGTCATAATGAATTTAGGGTGGAGTGAATAATGAAGGATGACTCATTCCATGAACTATAAAGTTTATGTTTTCATTACATGAGAGTTCTTAGTATTTTTCTCTTTTACGAATGATGTTGAAGTGTTTACATTTCTTTAAACTGGCCTCTAAGTTGCCTTGGAGTAATATTTAGGTGGTCACTCCTTGATCTTTAGTTCTCCATTAAGAGGGGTCAGTGAGGTAAGGTTAAATCAAGTACCTCAAAACCAGCAAGTAACTAAGATAATGTTCTTTTTCATGTCTTTTGTTTCTCTTTGGTCTAATTTTGTTATGAGACATCTCTTGTAATCTGCTAGAGTTATATTCTTCTCTCGACATAAGATTAAGGTGATGGCATGAGGATAACAAATACCTAAAAGATTTATGTAGTATAAACTATCATAGCTATGCAATATTGTTGTACTCATTTTTTTAAACTACAAGGCATTTGATTTAATGGTTTTTTCTAGTTATTGATTAACTAGTAGTTCTGGAATACGGAAGTTAATACTTTTAAGAAAAGCTTTTAGAAACTATTATGGAATTTTTCTGATTTTCAGGTGTGAGAATGTTGTAAAAACAACAAAACTTAAAAAAAAAAAAGCACTATTTGACGTCTGATAGAACCTTGAGAGACGTTATTTGACGTCTGACTCTCCTGGCCCCAACGTTAATTAACGTCTGACTCTGTTTTTCGACATCAATTTTGACATCACCCAATACGACGTCGGTGTTTGGGCAGACGTTAAAGACCGAAAATATCGGACGTTAAAAGCCTTCTTTGTATTAGTGTGAAATACTTTGTTGTTAAAGAAGTTCAAAAACGTAAAGTGTCAATAGAACATATTAGCACAAATCTTATTATTGTTGACCCTTTAACAAAAGGGTTATCGCCCAAATTGTATGCTGGTCATGTAAAGAATATGGGCATTATGTCTACTAGTGAATGTTAAATGTTGAATGTTAATGTTTTTAATGTTTATGTGACACTCTGAGCTCCCTAATGTATAAATTTCTGAAATCTGTGTTTTCTTCTTTATGTTTATGCATGCAAATTATGATGAAGAAAACAAATTATGTTATGTTATTGCTTTGTAAAATGACATTATGTTTGAACCCATTATGGACTTCTCGTTTTTAAGGTCATATTAAGGAGAAATGGATGATATAGTAGTACATGGAAGGAATCATGTCGACCAAATGATGTGTGACCGCCATGACTCTTATTGTTTCTGTATCTTTAATCATGAATAATGATGAAACCAATTTATGCAAGATCTTTTAATGCACATTATGTTTATGTATTAAATCACATAATGTTATGACATCATATGAGTCAAGTGGGAGAATGTTAGAATTAATTGACGAATTAATTCTATTAGTGACTCATTTGAAATATTATGATGAGTCCAATTATGATTTAATAAAATCTAAAGACTTATTGGTTATTATTATGAGAAGTGATAATAAAATAAAATAAAGATAAGATAAAATAAAATAAAAAACCAACTTGATGGACGTTGGTTTATATAGGGATTGGGGTTCTGTCTCTGGCCATAAGGTTCTTTTCACAGTAACCTATCAAGAACATGTGAGAAGAGAAAGAAAGACAAAGAGATAGATTGAAAAACGGTGATTGAAAAGCACACAAGATTATAGATTGAAGAATGCACATTCACAAGATCTCCCATAGGTTAGTGCTTTATTATGTTCTATCGTGTGAGAATCCTAAATTCTAAAAGCTCTTAGTTTTACAAATTCTCCGCATTAATTACTTTATAGATTTCTTCCCTCACATTTATTAAATAAATATTTATTTTTTTACTTAATTTTCCCAGATCTTACCATGACTAATTATTTTTCGTCACTAAAATTGATCATTAATCAAAAATTTTCTTATAATTTTAAAGAAATTGACATTTGGAAAAGATTAAAAAGAATTGCACTAGTAAAGATTGATGTCGACAAAATAGACAAAAGAGTAAACATCGTAATACTTCTTTTCGAAAAGACTAAAAAGACTCAACTTTTGTACAAGAATGACAAAAAAGAGGGATGTACAAAGGCCTTAAAGTAAATTAAAGGACCTGATGCATAATTATTATTAGGTTTGTATTTCAGGCTTTAGTTCTATATTTAATTTTTCTAAGTTGTGTGTGAGGGTTTTTTCAGAAGCTTCATTTAGGACCTTATTTGGTTGTTGGAGAGCTTTGTCTTGGAGTTGGTCTTTGTGTTTTTGAGGAGAAAGAAGATGTATGGCGATAAGGGGCACACTTTAAAAAGTTTTTTCTAGAACTCTATTTCCCTACTTATCCGGAAAAAGTAAGTCCATTTTCATTTGGGTTCCATTGTAAGTTAATTTGGGTTCATTTGGATTCATGTAAATATTATTTGTGATGCTTTAATTTGTAATTTTATTATTTTTGTTAATGTCGATAGTGTTAGAAGGATTAGTCTTATTTTAATAAAAATGAATTTTGATTTAATGTTCATTGTAACTGTAATTTGTGAAAGTTAATAACTTTAAGATGAATTTGTCTACATGTTGATGTACGTATATATTGATAGGAGTTGGAGTTTATGCTTTAGTGTTATTTTTTGGTTACATGAATTTCTTAAGTTTTTAGAAGGTTTTCATCATGAATGAAACAATTATTTGAAGATTAGACCAAACTACTCCCGGGATCCAGAAAAGAATGCCCTTAATATTGAATTCGACGAATCTTACTTTGACATAGAACATTTAGTGTTCTATATGAGATTTTAAACTTTTACGATTTGAATGATGACGTTTATTATGTTGCTATCTTTTAGTGTTCTTTAATGATATGTACTTTAGAATAAGGATCTTTTACTCAGATTGGATTGAATGATTATCCAGGACATATTGGTTTGATAGTTTAACCTCTTTTTTATTGGTTTGGTTGTTTAACCTCTTTTTTCTTTTAAATTATTTATCATTCACAGTGAATTTTTCTCCATATTAGGTGAACTTTTGAAACTTTTTTTGTTCTTATGGTTGTTTGATAAACATAAGGTGTACTATTGTATTTTTATCTATTGACATCACTTCATAGTATTGAATAATGTGTTCCAAATATTCGGAGCAAAAGATCTCGTATTTGGTAAAATAATTAAATTATTTGATTTTCTTATAAAATTTATGTTTGAATTGAAAAAAAGAAGAAAATAACATTGTTAATAAAATATAACAACGTAAATAATTTCTACATTCTTTTATACTAGTAAGATAAACTTCACTTATGTCTTTCATTTCTTTTTTCACTCCTTAATCTATACAAATTATAGTATCACAAGGATTTTTACTAAAAGAACATTGTACTCATAAATATAATAGAATTCTGACCAATTTACATATTTTCAAAATTAATAGACTTATTGAAACATAAGAGTAGAAGTCAAAGAAGTAAAGAAATAATAATAACACAATAATACCTTGCTTTTAAAACGGTTGAGGGAAATGACTGACATTTTATCTCACAATGTATTGACCTGTCAGAACAGACATTTATTATCATGTACGGTACACTATCTCAGAGCACATGTGCAAAATGAGGATGTGCCGTCTCAGATCAGAATAAAAAAAATGTTCTATGTAAAAATATACTCGAAACTGTACTCTATAAGAAAATAAAATATAAAGTATATTTAAAATCTTGAAAATACAAAATACACATTATTATGTGAAGAAAGTAAAAAGTAGTAAAATAACGAAGCAGAAAGATCTAAAATTATTCATTAAAGAAAGGAATAATTCAAAATCAACTAAAACAGCATTTTGCCTATAAAAAAACTCTTTCAAGCTATTTTTAAGAGTAGGTTATTGTAAAACTCGGTCGCTGCAATGAAATATTCCCATGATGTCACTTTAGTCTAAATAAAATAAAGGTTTTAAAGAATTTTTCATTCTTATATCATAGAAAAAAAATTTAATGTTTGTATATTAATATCAATAAAAAATAAATAAATAAAAAAACATTGAATCACGTTACAAATGTAAAAACAAAAATTACTATTAAACCTAAAATAAATTTATACAAGAGTTTAGATTGTATGATCTAACAATCTACTAAAGTAATCATAGACATAGTCTGAAAAATAATCGACCTCATACTCCAACAATTAGTCTGGAAAAAATTGTATGATCTAACAAAAACAAAAAATGTAAATATTATAGACATAGCACAGTAATTAAAAATAAAAGTAGGTGTTATTCGTATAAAAAATAAAGAGGAGCAAGGAGTTTGACTTGTCATGCAATAATACTATTAATTGTTCCTTCTATCGTGCAATAAAGAGGGCCAAACCATAACTATTAACTCTTACCACTGTACCATGTTATTGGGATTCCCATTCCCCATTTGATGGATGTAGTGGTGGATTGCAGAGCCACATCCGTGAGAATCTCTAAAAACATACAATTCACGAAATGCCTTTTCAATTGTTATGCTGGCACTGCCAAATCACCATTTACTTAACTATCTCACTAACTGCTCTTGAAAAACAGGGCAAATCACATACGCATTTATCTCTGTTTAGTAAGTACCAGTAACACAGCAAACCAAAAATAAAAAGGAGAAAAAAACTACAAACTTCCTTTTTTGCTTATGTATGCAACCATTTCCTTGATATTTTATCTGAAGCAATGTTTTATGCTCGTTCTTTACAAGTATTGTACATTTACGAAGCTTTATTTGTGACTCTATTTCTGAGAAAAGAATGGTATAATACAACATGTGTACAGTATATGCATATGCAACTTTCAGGATCCTCCCGGAGGGATTAGAAGATATATATTTTTTTGTTAATATGGTGATACATAGAACAAACACTGGGAGATTAATCACGCCTCTGAATCTTCTTAAATAAATACCATTAATTGTAAATTATTGGAGCAGATAACCTATGCATATTCCAGTATAGCACCTGTATGATTGAACCCGCATGAAACTTGCAACGCTTTCACGTCTTCTCCAAAGCAAACTCTCGTAGGACTTATATAGTCCACATCACTTCCATGACCCTGAGCGAAGGCATGAACGGTTATTTGCACTTGCAACGCAGATAATTGTGCACTTGGCAATATTAAAGACCACAAACTAATCAATTAACTTAGGAGATGGATCAGTATGGCTTATCAGATCCCTCATTTCTATAAGGAAATATGTTTTCAATTAAAAAGCTTGCGCGTGAGGAGCAAATTTTATATACATCATGAAGTCATTATTAATTGTACATTTTCCCGTTAATCTAGATAAATTCTAGGATTCTTGGTTCTCTTTTGTTGTCAACGTCAGAGAATTGGCATTCGGACCATTGTGTATGAATGTATAACATGCTCTTTGGTACAATTGTACTAATACTAGGATATATAAATTATTTGAGAAGTAGAAGCATACCAATTGTCCACTGGAAGAATGTCCAACTTCAGAGAACGTCCCATTGGAACCTCCCCAACCCCATGTGAAGACTCTTCCTTCTGAAGTCAATGAAAATTCCAACAAGTACAGTGTAAACACCGAGTTCAAGTCTTACATATTAGAGGAAATTAAAATTTTAATGAACTTAAAAAAAAAATTGTCAAAGAAATCTGGAAAAAATTCACAACTTGTACAATTAAAAGAAAAGAAGCTATGTATTACACCATCAAATCTCCGTAGAGAGCCTACAGCTCTAAAGAAATCGGTAAACGGTGTTGCAGTTAACACAGACACGCAAATTTTAATATTGAAAAGAAAAAGTAGAACATCAACAGATACTGAAACAAATTAGAAAAATGATCAAGTTTCTCTAGGAGTCAAGAAACTCATCACTAATTTTTAGTCCACATATCCTCATTCCTGTAAGGAAATTTACTGCCTTCATGACAAATGTAATAAAAAGCAGTATAACTTGATCATAGAACACAACTTGTCAAACGAGTTTTGTGGCTGTGAGAGGAATGACTCATCATCACCTGTATATGATGGTGCAAACTAAAATGTTCCAATTGCAAGGACATTTCAGGAATTCGGTATTGTGATTTGATCGGGAAGTCTCCAATTTCACATTCCTCACTTATATGCCCTGTGTCTCCAATTATCCAGTAAATTAAAGGTTTGATTTATGGATAATTATTTATTTCTTGGTATTCCACTATTTAGTACATTGCCAAAAGTGGGGGCTCCCGGTCTTAGTCTTCAAAACAGTCCATTATTGTGTGGCATGTTAATGATGTATTCTTCTGTTATTTTGTCCTGAATATTCAACGTGTCAAATTTCATTCCGATGGCTTTTTAGTGGTAATCGCACTATTTAGCCACAAATGACAAGCTTATTCTTACTAATTATTTTAGTACTAAACTATGTATTAATTCCTTCGTCATTATAATTGTAAGTGAGCTTCGCTTTTTCCATTATGCAAGGGATTCAGAGGTTTGGGCAATATGGTCCAGTCGTCTAGTCTGGTCTCCCAAGTCAGTCTAAGTGTTATTTAAAATAATTTACGATCAAAATCCTACCGTAAGTTATTTTTATTTTATTTTGATGTTATTGTGAGTTATTTTATTTTACTGCTTTGTTTTAAAAATAACAGATTCTCCCAAATAATTAAGCAAATTTGCACATAACAAAGAGTATGATTTCCTATGTCTGGCCTCTTTTACTATTAGAATAACATGCAATTTATATGATAAACAAGTTTAAACATCACAAATTAAATGCATTTAATTTTCATAGGAACTAGTATTCAATAAGCAGCACCCATTTATCTATGCCTACGAAATAGTCCCCACTTAGTCCATTTAGAATTTATATACGCAGATGCTTATTGAAACCTAAAGCAAAATCAATCAACTTTTCCATTGTCTCTCTCTAAACTCACCATATATGAACTAGAGACAGCTAGGTGAGCAACAAACTTCCACATCATTAGAGTCAACATCAAAATTAACAATGTGATTAAGTGTAACCATCACATCTATGGAAATTTCTATGAGAAGTTTAGTAGGACCATGACTAGCATTTGGAATGGGTGGAGATAGGTTGGATATACTCCTAAATCCACCCAACTCAACTGAAGCTTGAAAAACTGGCTTGACTCAGGTATCCAGGTTATGTCCATCCTGGTTAGTTCAGGTTGGAAGTTGGCTTAAAACCTCTCCAACCTGATTCACCTCAAATTCCCTTTTATTTATTTTTCTATCCTTTTTCAACTTATTAAAACTTGACTTTTGGCTACCTCTAACAATTGGCCAATATTTGCTGCAGGCATGGAAAATCTTTAAAAGGGCTTCCCTTACAAATATGTTATGAGATTGGCTAGCTTTGCTTCCTTGATATTTTCTTTGATCTCTTTTATATGGTCTTGATGAAATTATTCTTTTGTAATAAAAGAAAGCAGCCTTTACATCAATATGGCAAGATAAAAACAACTTAATTGGAATTATTTTCTGTTCAAGGGAACAATTTACCAGAGATGGCTGCAGTATGCTTCCAACCACAGGAAACCTGGCTAACAGAAGACTTCAAGAATGGCCCTTGAACCTTTTCAGGTAGATGAATGACATCTGAGGAGCTGGATAAAAATAGTTTGAAGAATTAGAACACTAACAGGCATATACAAAAAAGAATGTAAACGCCAAAAATGAAAAGGACCAACTAACAAGTCTTAGGTATGAAACAATACCCAATGCCAAGGCACCCATTTTCATTTGAACCCCAGGTATAAAGCTCTCCTGAATCTACACAAAACAATATAATGAAACAGTAAAGAAATGATTACAAACAAATCAACACAAGGTTAAGTTCTGAAACTGACGAATTACTTGTCACGACACAGGTGTGGTAGCCACCACAAGCAACTTCTTTTGAGTATGGAAGTTCACTGATCATGGATGGTCTTGTCGCATCACTCATTTCCTTTAAACGCTGAGGGATTGAAAATAATATTAGTCACTACAAGCAGAAGACAATGAGTAGAAAAAGAAAATACTAATTGCTTACCAATTTTGCAATTCCTCTTTCACCAAATACTAAAACAGAACCATTTTCTGCAAAATTTTCATCAAGATAGGGTAGAGAAATTCGCAATGAGTAATACAAGGTATAAAAAAAAATAACAAGATAGAAGCTATAACTAGATTCAAGTACCATCAGTACAAGCTGAATTTAGCAAACCAGCAGCTACATATTTTACCTAAGCATAGCCAACAATAGAGGCAAAAGATTAAAGATCAAAGCTAAATATTAGAAGCCAATATAACCATCTTAAATTAGAAGCAAAAAGGCAATCCATTCAACATCACACCTTGATTCCTTCAAGATCCTTTATAAGCCTCGGGGTATACTCACTGCATATATTAAAAAAGCATATCAACACAGAAACACAATATGAATAGCACAGTAAAGGTTGCAATTTGTATAAGATCATAGTCAAAGCAGCTCTGTTTGGATAATTAACTCCAGTATCAAATACAGACACTGTTTACATAGTTATTTCATAAACACTTCCAATTTAGAAATTCTCCAGACATGTTTTGAGTGCAGAAGGTATTCTTCAATATATTCTAAGTGTCCTGTCTTTGTACCGAACTCAAATTGGTTACTTGAATAAATAAGATGGAGTAAACACAATGTAGCCAAACTACACTTTCGTGATTTTGATTGATGTGTGTGTGTGTGTGTGTATATATATATATAGGTTACAAAAACAGGCAAGGCACTAAGTTAAACCCTAATTCTAAAGCTGGTACATATAAAAGAATAATAATAATAATAATAATTAAATCACATTACATTTCAACATGGTTCAAACCTATCAGAAATTACATTTTTTATGTCATTAAAAGTAAAGTGGACGAAAATAAACAAATAGGCTTATGCATGTAACCAGTTCAGTAAATTGGAACAACAAAGTCAATGACAAAAAATGAATAAGTACAAACCATTATTAAAAGAGAAAATTGCACCTCTTTTTGGTCCAATAGCTATAAATTCCGTATTAGCTTGGTTCAAGTTCTATATAAGCTAAATTATATGTCAGTTTTTGTATAATCTACTTTTTAAAATGAATGTTTATCAATTAATCATGTATTTTTCCGTTTTGCTGTATCTGTTTTTCTCTTATTGTTTACAGTCAGTCAATCTATGTCCAAAGCTTACCCCACTACATATATTATATATGGAGGAGGTCTGTTTTGACAACCCAAATTGCAGTCACTCAAATTACGTAAGTTACCCGCCTACATATGCATCTATGTAGCCAATATTCTCAACAGCATTTTTATCAAAATGAACATGCAGCTTTCTTTATGCCTCTCAAAGCTTCTTGTTTAAAAGCATGTATGGGTGGAAACTGATTGATCTGAATAAGGTTTTGCTTAAACAGAGCGGTGATTGAACATCTCAAAGCACTAGTTCAAGGTTCAATAGTGGTCAAACCAATATTAATAAAATGTATCAAAGTTTGGAACCAAAATTTTTCAAAGTCTGGTGTCGACAAATTCCAATTTTTGCCGCCAAGTTTAAGGACTAAAAACATATTAACCCCAAAAAGTTGAATATTATACTTCTATGATGCTAAAGGCTAAAATAAAATGAAAATTTATATAGGTTTTTTACATTTAAAACACAAAAAATTAAATAAAATGTTACCATACTTAAATTAAAAATTCAATAACACTTAACAATTAGAGAAAGTTTTATGACGGTTCAGTTCCAAACTATTAAATAGAGTGAAAATAGGATTGGGATTAATCTCCCTTGTGTAAAACTACACATAGGATAATGTATTTATAGTAAAGGAGACATGGACTAAACCCAACATACAAGATAAAGAATAATAATAACAAGAAACTAGAGATAGAAGATACAGATAAGATATCTAAGATATCTAATATATCTAACACAAACCAGAGTAAAAAAAGTCAATGTAAAACAAATTACAAATTACGAAATTATAGCCACTACTACTCAAGCCATGAGACAAAAATGGAAATAGGTTAGGGTTTATTTAAGTCGAGCCTAACTTGTTTATAATGATGTAAGTCTTATTTTAGGGTCTAAACTGATCTTCATGATAACTTATTTAAAAGTTTATTTCACAATTATGCTTTATCTTTCAACAAGCCATAGGCTAGACTCTTTAGGTAGATCAACATGTTTAATATTAATCGAAGTAAATAAATATATGATATATGATTTAATACATTATAAAAAGTTTAACAAAAAAATGTTTACAATTGGTTTGTTAGACCAATAGACTTCTCCAAATACCTAAAACTTGATCTTTCTAATCAAACATACTTTTGCAAACATATTGACCTAGTTCATTCCATAAAAAAGCCTAACTTGACCTGGACCTAATGCAAGCTAAGCCACAAGCCTAAATGACTATCAATCTCTGACCGAAGAATGAAAACTAGAGAACTTTACAGCAAGTCCTAAAAGGGGGGGGAAATGTACACTCCATTAAAAAAAAAGGGATGGAAAATAGCACACGGCTTGTTATGTCTTAAAAGGGCGGCTTGTTATGTCTTAAAAGGGAAACAATAAGGAGGTGAAGTATAAAAAATTTTTACCACGAAGTGCCAAAGTGTTTTTGAACCAAATCACTTGAGATAAAATGCAATTAGCTAAACATAATATAACAAATAGCAGAGGTACAAAGTAATGAGAACTAAAAATTGTTCAAGATATGAAGGGGCAGAACCTGGAACTTCTGAAGAATCCTAGGATGCTTGACTCATGGCCATGACCAAGTCTACCAGACACTCCCATTCCCCAACTAAAGGCTTCCCCACCATCTAGCAAAGATAGAAACAACAATTGAGAAGAAGATATTATAAATATATAGTGTACAACCTACGGTCATGCTTGATATGAGGAACTCAATACAACAATTGAGAATATATTAAGCATATTTAATGTAGAAACTACGATCAGCACGCTAAGAGGAACTCAATAACAACAATTGAGAATGTATTTGCATATTTAGTATAAAATCTACGGTCAGCTTGCTAAGATTGCTAAGAGAAACTAACAAACAACAATTGAGAAACTATATATTTAGTGTACACTTTATATTCATGATTGCTAAGCGGAACTCAATAATAACAATTGAAAAGATATTATGAGTATCCAGTGTACAAGTTATAGTCATGCTTGCAGAGAGGAACTCAATAACAACAATTGAGAAGATATTATGAATATTTGATGTATCTATTGCATACCACTAATTGCGACAGTGTGCTCTGAACCCAGAGCTGCCATTTTAATGTTGATTCCATCCAAGTATTCTACTTTAGTAGGCAAAGGAACTATGTTTGGAGCCCCTACATTTCAGGAAAACAGAGTTACCTGCCATCCTTTTTTCTTTGAGCACCTTTAACAGCTCTAGAGTATCAAGTTTTTAAAGTTAAGCATAATAATATGAGTAGGTTCAGGATAAAAAAACTCTTTAGATCCATTAAATGCTAATACAGGTTTAGTTCTTACTTTTTCCAAGTCCAAGCTGCCCACTTGTGTTTTTTCCCCACATGTAAAGCTCTCCATCCACTACAACAGAGACAACAGAGAAAGGTGGACATGGGGCAAATTTAAAAATAGGAAGGTAAAGAATATGCAATAATTCAGAAGATAAAAGAACTTAAAGCTGTTAAATACTCATTTTTGAAGAAAAAAGAAGCCATCCAATATCAAATACAAAACTTCTACAGTAAATTATTCATGTACAAGACATGTACAAAAAAAAAATTTCAAATACAAGTTTCAAAGGCGAACGCTACCATGCATAAGCACCGACCTGTGATCGCACAAGAATGATTATAACCAGTAGAGATCTGCACAATTTTCTTCTCCTCTCCAAAAACACGAAGTGGCTCCTGAGATATCCAAAAATGGAAAATGCTGTCAAGTAAATTTTCCGGATTCCTACTTATGTCCAGAGGGCATGCATTCAGAAAAAATCGAGAAAAAACAATCTACTGCAGCAGTGATAAGTTCAACAGACAAAAAAATACAGCTAAAAAAAGCAAAACAAACCATACCACTGAGTAGTGCTTACTCTCTGAGACACCAAGCTGCCCAAAATCATTAAGACCAGCTGCATATACACATCCATCGTCTGCGAAAGGAAGACAATATTGTGAGCCCCTACACGGACATTACGAAGACTCTTCAATAGTGACTCATCACCAATTTTAGACACCGTCATATTGTATCATCCAACCCAATAGCACAGTGATGACTATTATTACTAAGCTAAACTAGCAAGTAGGACGTTAAAGACATTCCATTTCCAATCAACCCAAGAAAAAATCCATGGCATCCCTACAAAATTCACACACGAACCCCAAACAATTGCACTCCATAGTACCACAGAAGACTAACCCTTCCGACGTCATAATATTGTTATAACAATCAAGAAGAAAACGACTCAATATTCCTTTTTCATTAATAATGCTCAATTTAATAGATAGAATAAACAAATAAATAAAAGAAAATGGACGAAAAACCAATTTGATAAAGAGGAACGAAAAGCGAACCTGTTAAGAAGAGAGTGTGAGCACCGCCACAAGCAATGGCCTTAAGGTTCTGGTTGCGGAAGGCTGTGCAAACGACGGGTTTCCATTGCGAATCCAAGTTGCCGAGACCCAATCTGCCGTAATCGCCGTTTCCCCACAACGCAGCGAACCTCTTTCCCGCCTCGCGCGAGAAAGATCGCGTCGGAAAACCTAAACCGGAAGCTCTAACGGCGAATTTGGAGAAGCTTCGACGCCACATTTGTGGTGAGAGGAAAAGGTGGTCCGTGAAGAAGAAAGTTGTTGAAGTGAGGAAGAATCATGAAGCGATTAAATGAAGTTCAACCATTAAATCAAAAACGCATTGAAGAGAGAGAGAGAGAGATCAAAGAAACATTTCATGGCTCACACTGCTGCAACGTCTGCTATGTTCTTCTACTAATGGCGGTTAGTTATGGGTAGAACCTTGTAGACATATACAAACAGTTATTTACTGTTTGAACCCTCCTGGTAAATTAATTCTTTTTAACTCTTATTTTATTCTTTTAAAACACTTATAATATTTTTATTTACGAGTTTCAGTTTCATTATTTATTTTATAAATTTTTCACTCAGCCCTTCTTTTTTTAAATTGTGGCAGTTTATGATAAATGAAAATTTCCTCATTAAAATTTAGTTTATTTTGTAATATGTAGTTTGTTACAAATACAAATCCATCTCAAAAAATATCTTGAAACTAATTGTGTGAGACCATTATGTGACAATTAATGATTTCTTTTTGTCATGAATCTTATCAGACAAATTTTGTGATAGAGTATATGATGAAAAAAATATTAAAGTCTGTTCCATTTTTTTATATTAAGTTTAAAGACAAATTATTACTTGAAAAATTATATATATATATATATATATATATTAATTTATATATTTAAAATTTTAGAAAATAATTTAAGAGTAAAGTTGGTATATTTAAAATAAATAAGATGTTTTAAATATGATTTAAAGTTTATGGAGCCAAGAATTTGGCCTAAATTTGTTTTGTTACTAGTCGATATTTTATTAAAAGATATTTTGTAAGTCGATTATTATTTTTTAACCACATTGTCTATAAATTAAATGTTAACTCCCAAGCTTAAAGGCAACCATTATTGTTGGCCTCAGTGCTCCTTATTTCACGTTAGGTTAGTAGAGTTCTTTAAATTTTTGTCTTCAATAATAAATACTTGATTTTTTTCCGGAACAATCGGTGCAACGTTTCCCGACCACCATATCCAAAGTCCTTCTCAACATGAAGGAAGTTCGATTCAATAGGGTCGTAGGGATCATGTTTCCCCGTCACTTCTGTTCTCTCCTTCTATTCCCCCACCATCAGTTCTTTATTGTGTACTCCCATGATTTGCTCGCTCATACATTCTCTGACGAAGTCTTCACCCATTCAATCGCAACAACCAAAGTGACGATAGTAACGGAGAGTGAAGGCGAAAATGGCATCCTTTAGTTCTCTAGAATCCTCGTCACCTCACTTCATAGGCACATCACAGAAAACCAAGTCTTACTTCACCGACGAGTACATCAAGGTCACTTTCGATGTTCGAGACGATTACATTGTCGTTATTCAAGGCATTAAGCTAGTGACTATTTCATAATTTAACCTGTATTTGAAGGGTAACAGAATCAAAACTGTAAGTATGCATTAGACTTTTGGCTTGCAAATCTAATTGGCACGTTCCCAACGAAGCATTGGACAGTATGGCAAAACTCTACTTAGATCTAACACCACCAAATAATTCTTTGCCAAAGAATTATTATGAAGCCAAGAGATTAGTTTCAAAGTTAGGATTGGAGTCCAAGAAAATTGATTGTTATGTGAATGGACGTATGCTTTTTTATGACAATGATAATGGAAAAAAATGATGCATCCTTGCTTGAATGTAAATTTTGTGGACATGCTCGATATTACACAATCCATCCAGGACAAAGGCAAAAAAAAACCAATTCCATTGAAGTTTATGTTCTACTTGCCTATAATTCCAAGATTACAAAGAATGTTTGCTTAAATGTAAACAACACAACACATGACATGGCATTATGAGAAGAAAACTCAAGGAATGCTACGTCATCCATCTGATGGTGAAGCCTGGAAGCACTTCAATCGAAAGCATCAATCCTTCGTCAGTGATCCATGTAACATTTGACTTGGACTATGTTCGGATGGATTTAATTCATACATTCATGTGTCGTCTTCACCATATTCTTGTTGGCCCGTGGTTGTTACTCCATACAATCTTTTACCTTAGATGTGTATGACAAATCCTTTTATGTTTTTAACGTGTCTAATACCAGGTCCATTTAATCTGAAGGCATCCATAGATGTTTATTTGGAGCCTTTGGTTGATGATTTGAATAAATTGTGGAATGGTATTTGGACGTATGATGTTTCAAGAAAACAAAATTTTCTTATGAGAACGACTTTGATGTGGACTATTAATGACTTCCCTACATATGAAATGTTATCCGGTTAGAGCACACATGGTAAATTATCTTGTCCGCATTGCATGGAGCATACTAAGACATTCATATTGAATTATGGTCGGAAAAACAGCTATGACATGGTTTTTCTTCCTATCATGCCAGAATAATTTGGCCACAACAGCAATAACATGGGGATCATGGTCACATTTCTTGATGGCATCCACACTCTTTGTTTTACATTGTGGACGTGGAACCATCTCAATTGTCGCGAAAAATATGCACGAAATGCACATTCCTTAAAAGAGGAGAAAGAATTATAAAAATCCTTAAATGAGAAAGGGAAAGATAATCCATTTTCTATTTATTGTATAAGTATTTCTTTAATTTTGAATCGTAGTTCTTTAGTTAAATAGTAGCGAAAAATATATTATATTTATTGGTTGAACTCACCACCCGAAATTGTAATGGATAGTTTAATGGAATTCAGGTTCAATTAACTAAATCTAATCTTCATTTAACTTTTTAAAAATAAATAATTAATGAATCAGACGAATAACTCCTATTTTAATTATTTAACAATGACGTACACTAAAATCATTTATTAAGTTTGGCTATTTTCACGTCTAAATAGGGATATAAATCTGACAAATGGTTCATGACATGTTTCTATTTATATGCATGCATTTAGTTACTGTTTTCATAAAGGAAAATGGTAGTTTGATACTACCATTTTATTTAACTCCCTCTTGATGCTGCTGAGGTGGAGTTTGAAATAATATTTTATTTGATAAAAGGTCTTTCTCCTCGTAAAAGATTAAGGGTATAATTGGAATATTTTATCAAGTGTATCAGCAATGTTATCTTTCATTTAATGTTTCCTTGTAAAAGAAGAAATGAAGTGACACTCATCATTAATTTTCATCAGAAAATCTTCGTCTACATTCTTCATTGCATTTTCCCTTCTTTCTCAACAAAGCATTAAACATTCAGTTCCCTTTAATGTTTCAACGACAGCAACAAAGGATCAACATTGGTACTTGACGAAAAGTTTATCATTCACAAATAAATTCATCTCTACAACATCTTCTCAGAGGTTAGATTTGTGAGTTATTACTGGTTTAATTTTGAAGTAAAAGTAATTGATATTGTTGGAGTGATGATTTATTGCTAGGGTTAGCCTCCATGGACTCTGTTATACCATTTTCATTTAATAAATTAAATTTTCCTACACCTATATTTTGGTTGTTATAGTTCACTCAAAGTTTATATGTCACGCATTATTCTGAAATTACCATTTTATAATGTAACTTATGAATAGCATTGTATGTGCGACCTACAGAAAAATGGAGGAGAATATTGTTTCATTGGATGCACATATAATCTTGGAAGAACCCTTAAAAAGCCTAGTCCTAGATGAACCTTCAATTGGAATGTGTTTTGACAGTGTCGAGGATGTGAAGGTTTTTATCGACAATATGCAATTTCAAAGGGATTTGGTGTTCACACACGAAGTTCAAAGACTGACGAAGACAAGAACATCAGATACATTGTCATGGTTCGTTCAAGGGCAGGAAAATATGTTTCCCGCATTCCTACTGATATTAGTACAGAACCTACACAAGCAATTGATTGTTAAGCACGATTGGCTGTTACTAGGAAAGATTTCAAGTGGTACATTTCTGCATTCAATGATATTCATTGTCATGATCTAAGTCCTAGAAAATCAAGGCTATTTAGAGGCAACCGAAAGATCAATCTACAAGGCAAAAGAGCTCTTGATATTAACGATGAGGCGGGGGTGAGGATTAATAAGAGTTTTAGGTCTTTGGTTTGTGCTTCAAGAGGATATGAAAATATGGAATTTGTAGAACAAGATATTAGAAATTACTTGAAATATCAAAGAAGGGCATTATCAAAGGGTGATGATGGGAAATCCCTTCTGACACATTTTTCACGAATGAGGGAATTGAATAAAAATTTCTTTTATGAAATAGACATGGATGATGATAATTGTATAAGGAATGTGTTTTGGGCAAATGCCCGTAGTAGAGCTGTTTATGAATATTTTGGATATGTGATCTCATTTGATACTACATACTTGACAAATAAATATGATACGCCGTTTGCCCCATTTATTGGTGTCAACCACCATGGACAATCTATTCTGTTGGGTTGTGGGTTGTTATCTTCAGAAGACACAAGCTCATTTGTTTGGTTATTTGAAACTTTTCTAAGGTGTATGTACAACAAAGCACCACAGGGCATTGTCACAGACCAATGTAAGGCAATGAGAAATGCCATTAAACTTGTGTTTCTTATAACTCGACACAGATTATGTTTGTGGCATATAATGAAAAAAATTCCAGAGAAGTTACAAGGATATGCAACATACAAATACATCAAAGAAGACCTTAAAGAACTGATTTATGAATCTCAATCTATTGATGAATGTGTCTTCAAATGGGAAACATTTATTTCTAAGTTTGGCTTGGGAGACATTGACTAGCTTCATTCCCTTTTTTATGATCGACATTGATGGGTTCCTTGTTACCTTAAGAAAGATTTTTGGGCAAGCATGTCTACAACTCAAAGAAGTGAAGGGATGAATTCCTTCTTTAACGGATACATAAATTCACATAAATTCTCAGACAACTCTGCAACAATTTGTCAACCAGTACGACAATGCACTACAACATAAAGCGGAAAAAGAGTACGAAGCAGACTTTATATCATTGAACACAATAATTCCATGCGGATCTCACTCATTCATTAAACGAGAATTTCAAAATGCGTACACGCATGCAAAGTTTGCTGGAGTTCAAACTGAATTTAGAGGAAGAATGAGTTGTGTAGGGAAGGATGTGGTAATCAATGACAAATCATGTGTTTACAACATTATGGAGGAGTGCATTCGTGGTGGAATAAGCCAAGAAAGGGTGTTATTGTGTGCTACAACCGTGAAAGTGTTGAAGTGACCTGCACTTGCTTCTTGTTTGAATTTAGGGGTATTTTGTGTAGACATTCTCTTTTTGTCCTTGCATAAGAGAGAGTTAAAGAAGTCCCTATCAAGTATGTTTTGAAAAAGTGGCCTAAAAATGTAAGGAGGAAACATACCTATATTTTAGCATCATACAACAAAAAGGATAAGGAACCCCATATTTATAGGTGTGATTGGTTGTGCAAGACTGATGCTGGTATTGCTGAGATTGCTTGTTAGTCACTAGAAATTGCAAAAAAATTATTTGATAACCTCTCTTTGTTTGCTATTAATAATGGCATAACCATTCCTATGAAGTCAATCAGTACCACTTCCAACTTTGAATCAACACAACAATCTACTGAGCAAACTGACATTGAAACAATCCCAAGTGAAATTCATAGTCCAAGATGTGTTAAAAGGAAGGGACAACCTCGTTCCATGAGGAAGCAATCAAGATGTGAGAAAGGTCCAAGAACTAAACGGTCTTCCAATAAAAAAGAAGGTGCATCTTTTCAAAACTCAGTAACTTTAGCAACATCTATCATCCTACCACCAAATGTTAGCGTCCCACCAACTCCAAGGTTGAGCATGGACCATGATGCAGACATTAACATTCCCATTCGAGACATTCAATCATCACAACAGGTTAGTGTGAATTATTTTTCAGTATCATTGAGTTATTTTTTATTTAATTAGACCTTATGCCAACATCTTGTTAATTGTCCAAAGATTTCATATTTGCAGATATCTAGTGTTGGAACTGTTGTATTTTTATCATTACTAACTTCTTTGGATCCTAATGTGCACAATACAAAATGGTGTACAAAAGTATGGTACAGGACAACATAACCAAGTCCTTACTACATTTACTATTTAGTAACAATTACAATGCACCTATCAGGACATATTCTCAGTAACTAGTTAACTAACTTTTTGTCGTTACTGATGCTATGTATAATGTATGAATGGATCCAACAGAGCATATTCTCAGTAACTAGTTAATTGTAGTTTTTTGTGGTTACTTATGTTATGTATAGTGTCCTAAGGAACATCCTTTTAAAAGTTTTGTTGAAAAACTAAATATTTATGTGCATAACATGGATTCTAGTTTCAATTTTTATTGCTTCATGCTTTATTATTTTAGAGTTTTATGAGCATATGATACCAAAATACATACTAATTCAAGATTTGAAATGACTAACTAGAGAAGAGAAGGGAATTATAAACGTTACTTTAATTAATTTTTTTAAAATAACAAATAAATTCAATGTAATGCTGTTACAAAAGATGCACTAATTATAAAAGCACAACATTCAATTCTCTTTAAAAAAAATTAAAGCACGACATTCAAAACCTATGCCATTTACATCTTTAATCTTATTTCATCCAAATATGTGGGACCCACATTTTATTAAACAAATTGGTTTTTTGATACGTATTGAGTGTCAAATGGACGTTAAATTATAACTCGGTGTCAACGTACCAGTACCTTCTCATAAACTGATCACATTCACAAAAAATTTAAGCATGATTATCTACTATGTGTAATTCAACTTAATATCTAAATTAATGCACAATTTCTGATGGCAAATAATAAATGTCTACAACCAAGATTATGAGAGTGTTGTAACATTCTGGCTTGATGTCCATGGACGTTTCATATTTTAGTCTCATCAAGTCGCTTTGTATTCTCTACAAGTTGTTCCTCTAGTTGGCCAAGCATGAGCCACAATTTAAAGAATGAAGGGAATTGCTTCAGACCTTCGTCTAACAATCTCCTTTCCTCTTGTTGGTGGTGGAGGTTAAGAACTCATTTTCCGGGTAGAGAGGAGTGGTGGTGTTGTTATAAAAAGGTTCACATAACTTAGGGAGCTTTTCCATTTAGATCATCATGATCATGTCCATGCTGATATCACTCGTGGAGGTTTTGAGTATGTCCATGTCCATGAGTTTGAAACTGCGAGAGACACGGAGGAATGGAAGAAATGGGAGAAGGGAGAAAAATTGGGAGCAGAGTATGGGAAGGGAGAGAGAGGAAGAAGTAGGGTTTGCACTTTGCAGAAGAGAGATAGAGAATAATATAAAAGAGCTCAGAGATTGCAGAAAGTGGTGCAGGATTATTATCTCTGTAACCGACCAATGCAGTAGGCAAACCCCCAATCAAACTTAAAAAAAAGGGAAACAAATGTTGACATCTGTTTCTGAAAACACTAAAGCGGATGTCGACATCCACAATGCACCAAAATAAAAATAAAAAAACCGAAACGGATGTCAATATTCATCTTTGAAAACTATGAAACGGATATCGACATCCACAATGCACCCAAAAAAAACGAAACGAATGTCAACATCCGTCTCTGAAAACTATGAAGCGGATGTCGACATCCGCAATGCATCTAGAAAAGCAAATTTTTTTATGAAACAAATTTTTTTATTTAAGGTGCAGGGGTGTAGTGCAGGGATACATGATTTTATTGTTTTTTCTCTTTCTTCTTTTATTGTGGATAAAACTGAAAATAATCAAAGTTTTGGGAGTACAAGAGAAACTATTGGAGGTACGAAGAGAAACCCCCTTCAATATGTAACACTGGATTTGGGAAAAGCTAACCAAATTTCTTAGTTCACTAGCATATAAAATCTGGTGGTATCAAACTGGACTTCTCAATCTAGTGGTATCAAACTGGATTTGTAAGTCCGGTATATCCCTTGTTAAACTTGCATCCCCTACAATCCCAACAGCCACAAAACCTAGTTAAAGTCAAAAGGATATGTTTGTATTTTAAAACAATTGGGGTGCAGGAAGGAAGCAATGGGTGCAGCCCAAATTAGTTTTTGGACGAATAGATCATTGAAGACCAGGGCAGCCCATATGAAATTGAAAGAAAAAAAAAGAAAAGGTGAGAAAAAGGGAAGGCTTAAAAGCCCATTGACATAATCTTTTATTTAAGTTGTTCAAGGTTCGAAATTCAATGATATTACTTTAAATATGAAATAATAAATAAATACTTATTTTATATTCTTTTAATATTCTCGATGACATTAGCAATTGATTTCAACGAAGAATAATTTATATTAATACTATGATTACAAAAGTATAATAAGGTGTTGAGAACAATATTGTAGTGAATGATAACCACGACGTAAATAAATAATTAAATCAAATACATATTTTGATCAGAATATTACTTAAAAAATTAAACTAATTTAACTCAATGAAAAAACTACAACTTTTATGGAATTGAAGAACTATTATTTATTTAAATCGTTTCAATTTAATAGAATAAAAACCTTCACCATTCATCATAAACTATGTATTTTCGTTGTGATGTTTTACATGTCTACAATAATGTTCTTATTTATTATCCAATATTAATTATAATAATTTATTCTAGACATGCGTAGGTTAAAACAATTACTTCAAATGGGAGTATGTTTAGAGGATATTCTTCAACAATAATAACTTTAGGAGTTTTTCTTCTGCTCTTATAAAAACAATGTTTATGATTTTTGTTCTTAACCTCTTATATCTACCTTCATATGTATTTCTAAGTTAAGTTTCAATAATTTCAAAAATATTATCAAATAAACTCATTATATAAGTTGTGATCTTAAACTTTAAACTTCATACATACTGTTTCGGGGTGTAGGGACCAAGAGTCTATTACGAGAACCTCTTCCCTTCACGTTGTCTTTCTCCTCTTCCACAACTTCAACGAAATCCTCTCCTTGGCTCGATCGGTTGGTCTGACGATCGGGGTACCTGTCTAAAGTACTCCGATGCTTAAGTTAGAAAGGGGGACCGGTCGGTATATCGGAAATCAGTTGTAATAAATGCGTAATTAAATGGCCTTACCAACCTACCTTTGGGCTCTATTTATAGCTTTCGACATGGGCCTGTAATTAGGGATTCTTAATCACGGCCCAATAGAACCTTAATGAAGATTAGTGACCCGTTTAACCGATAATTAATAACTTAAGTAATATGACCGTGCGACCGATGGTTGCCTGGTTGGGTTGATGGCGTTGACAAGCTATTGATGTGTTTGGCCGATAGACCGTCACTGGTGTCCTAACGATGAACCGATTGGCACTAAAGGTCAGGAGGTCCATCGCTGTTGTTTACCGATGGACCGACGGGCCCTTGAGGTCAGGAGGTTCGTCGCTGCTGTTTTACCGATGAACCGATGGGCCCTTGAGGTCAGGAGGTTCGTCGCTGCTGTTTTACCGATGGCCCGATGGGCATCAGTATGGTTAAGTCGTGATTTTGCATGTTTAACCGTTTGACCGATGGTGTGCAGCTTTCCGTTTGACCGCTGGTCCTTTAATTTTGTGGCACGATTGTTCGTTTACCAGTGAGACCGATGATACCCTGAGGGGTTAGTATGCCGACTGACCGATTGGGCATATGTTTCGGGGTGTAGGGACCAAGAGTCTATTACGAGAACCTCTTCCCTTCACGTTGTCTTTCTCCTCTTCCACAACTTCAACGAAATCCTCTCCTTGGCTCGATCGGTTGGTCTGACGATCGGGGTACCTGTCTAAAGTACTCCGATGCTTAAGTTAGAAAGGGGGACCGGTCGGTATATCGGAAATCAGTTGTAATAAATGCGTAATTAAATGGCCTTACCAACCTACCTTTGGGCTCTATTTATAGCTTTCGACATGGGCCTGTAATTAGGGATTCTTAATCACGGCCCAATAGAACCTTAATGAAGATTAGTGACCCGTTTAACCGATAATTAATAACTTAAGTAATATGACCGTGCGACCGATGGTTGCCTGGTTGGGTTGATGGCGTTGACAAGCTATTGATGTGTTTGGCCGATAGACCGTCACTGGTGTCCTAACGATGAACCGATTGGCACTAAAGGTCAGGAGGTCCATCGCTGTTGTTTACCGATGGACCGACGGGCCCTTGAGGTCAGGAGGTTCGTCGCTGCTGTTTTACCGATGAACCGATGGGCCCTTGAGGTCAGGAGGTTCGTCGCTGCTGTTTTACCGATGGCCCGATGGGCATCAGTATGGTTAAGTCGTGATTTTGCATGTTTAACCGTTTGACCGATGGTGTGCAGCTTTCCGTTTGACCGCTGGTCCTTTAATTTTGTGGCACGATTGTTCGTTTACCAGTGAGACCGATGATACCCTGAGGGGTTAGTATGCCGACTGACCGATTGGGCATACTGTACACATACATTTAAAAATACTTATTTATTAAAAAAGGTGTTATATGAAACAAAAATGTACTGTATGCCTTGCACATACATTAGTTTTTTCTAAAATTCAAAAATAATATTGATTGCAACACTGCCTTTAAATTAAAACAAAATCTTTATTTTAAATAATTAAATCAATTGATTAAGTAGATAATGTTATTAAAAATTATTGAGATGTTGATTAAAAACTTAAAAGTTCGACTCTCGTTTTTATATAAAAAAAATTACCACTTACATATGTGAAGTTCATAATATTTTTATTCACTAATTCTTAAATTAACATTTAAAAAAACATTTAATTAATATTTTTAATTAACTATATTTTAATTTTTGTGAAAAAGAGTACATTTTTTTTGTGACATCCCAAATAATTGGATAACCTCAAATAAAAAAACGTTGCGTACATAAATTTTCAAAGAGTATGGAGTTGGGGATATGAAGGTCTACAGTATACCAAACATATCCATACAAAAAAGAGATACCACATTGCCTAAAACAAAGTACAATAGTTCAAGAGTAACACAAGGTCTTGTCCAAAACAAGAGAATCATAAACTAATAAAACTCCTTCAGTTGTGGACTCCATAGTGAGCCCTAAACCCATCCATAACCATCAAGTTGTAGCATCCCTATTGTCATTACCACTACCAAGGGTTCTCACATCTGCTCACATCAATAAGATTGATGATCACCGCAAAGGAGAAAAATCACACACAAACATACAAGCAAGTAGAAGGATAAGCTAGAGTAAAAGATTCTTTTAATTGACAATTAAACATGCGATTCAAAAGTCAAGCGTATATATCAGTCATCCAAACATGTGATAGCAAAACATTTAAGACTCTGAGACTAGACTATCCGCATACGTATGATGAGGCACCACCACGAGACCTTCGTGGGATTACGTCCTAGTAGTGAGGCACCACCACGAGGCCTTCATGGAATTACGTCCTTACATGAGGCACCACCACGAGGCCTTCGTGGAATTACGTCCTGACCTTGAGGCACCACCACGAAACCTTCGTGGAATTACGTCCTTACATGAGGCACCACCATGAACTCTCACACGAGGTCCATGGGATTACGTCCATTAGATGAGGCACCACCATGAGCTACCACTACAAGAGTCATGGAATTACGTCCTACTCATTCCATGTACATGTTTCACCAGCCAATCATGAAGTTCCCATACCAATATCATGTCAATATATATACATAAACAACCAACCATACAACTCATACTTCCCAAATCATACACAATATAGCAACACCTCGTTCTCATCTTAACTTCATATAGTAATCATGGCATCATCCATCAACTTTTATAGTAAAGCACTTAAGTCAAGCGAGCAAGCGACCACATCAGGGAACCATTCATACTATAGCATAAAACATGCCCTAGTCTCACTCAGGCTAGAAGACCTCGCTCAGGCGAGGGAGGTCCTCTCGCTCAAGCGAGCCCCTTCTCACCTAGGCGAAGGCTCGAGCAGTGGAATAGTGGCTTATGCGACTTCTCGCTCAGGCAAGACCTCGCCTGAGCGAGATTACACCTCGCTCAAAATGAAGACTAGTCGCTTGAGCGAAGTTCAAGCAGAAGATCCTGGGAAAACCTCTGTTAGTCTCGCCTAGGCGAGACATGCTCGCTTGGGCAAGGAAACTAGTTCTCACCACTATTCACTCGTGCAAAACGCAGAAACAACACCAAAAATCACATTTTAACCAATACCAAGCAATCAAACCGTGAGCACACCTCAAGAATATGACTTAAACTCAGAAAACTTATGAAAAACATAAATAATCGTAAACCCTAGCTTCCCTTACCTAGAATAAGGCTATCAAAGACTCGTACATCCAACCAGTTGGACACAGTAGCTCTAGGAGCAGATTTGTGAGCTGGAATAAAGTGAAACGGAGAGAAAACAAGGTTATCATGACGAATCTTTGTTGGCTCACGAAAACAAGCTGGGAAAGAACGAAGATGAGCTAAAAGAACTTACGTGGAATAGTGGAATAGGAAAAAGGTCGAGTAGCTAGCTTGAGGATGAGGGAAGTCAAAACCCTAGCAGAACTCTGTAACGAAGAGAGAGTGTTTGAGAGTGAGCTGTTTGCCAAGTAGAAACAGAATGGGAGCTGAAAGAACAGCTTAGAGTCCTGAAGCCTCCAAGTGGACTGATCTTAGGCCCACTAAAAGGCTAAGCCTTAAACCTTTAAGGCAGTAAGAAAAAGGGACTTTACATTTTTCACTTAAATAATTATAATTTTATAGATAATATCACATTTATTGTCATAAATTCTAGACCACTTATTTAGAATATTCAATTAATATAGTATGAGTTATTTTTTTTCTTTTTCTAAATTATCATAAAAAATTATGTTTTGTCCATAAATTAAATTATGAATCATTTTGTCCAAATTTTATAAAAGTCTTGTAAAATATTTTTCTTAACAAATGACATAATGTTTCTAATGTGATAAATAAGGTTTCACATTAATATAATTCTTACTTGTTAAAAACATAATTTATAAAAAAAATATTTTATTTATATTTTATTTATGACACAGTAAATAAGAGATCTAACATTTACTTTCAATTTTGAAAGGTAAATCTTTTCTCAAGACTAACATCAAACTCAGTCATGATACAAGAATTAAACATATGTAAATAATTTAATTTCATAATACCCTATAATATATAGTGATTTAAAAAAATTAGAACAAAGACCTATTACTTAATAGCGTGATGGAAACAAATATATGGTAAAAGTAAGGCTTAATTAGTGATTTAGACATCTAATTTGTTGATTTAGTTTATTTTAGTCCTCTTATTATTTTTGAATTTAATTTGGTCTCCAATTATTTAAAAGAGATTCAATTTAGTATTTTCTGTTAAGTTAGCGTTAATATCGTGTTCGTACATGTCACAAGTCATTCTTAAAATGTTTTTAACTTTTTAAATTTTTTAGAAAAAACATAACTATTCATGAAATTTTCAATTTTTATTTTATTTTTTAATTTTTCTAATTAAAAAAACTATCACGTGTCACGTCAGGACCGTATCATGTGTCAACATATCACTGATTATTTTCAATTTAGTCTCTCTATTTAAAATTTTGATTCAATTTAGTCTCTTTATTATTTTAGATGATCAAATTTTCTTCTTCCCCATTTAAGACCAAATTAGTAATTAAATTTAATTATAACTTATATATTAACATTAAAATAGTTTTTATTGTTTATACGTTAAATCATTCCCTAAGTAATTACATTATTTTATTTCTTACATTTTTCACTTGTAATTTCTAAAAGTTTTGAAATTTTTTACATTTGTAAAAAATAAAATAATTTGAATATTTAGGTGGAGTAATTTGATATATAAATTCTAAAAAGTTATTTTAACATGTATATATAAGTTGTAATTAAGCTTAATTATTAATTTGGTATCAAATTATAAAGGAAAAAATTGAATTGTTTTAAAAAATAGAAGACTCAATTGAATCAATATCGTAAACAAAGGGACTAATTTGAAATCAATCATTGTTATGTTGACATGTGACACAACATAGACCTGACATATGGCAGTTTATGTTATTTTAAAAAAATTATAAAATAACTATAAAATTATAAAAATTAAAAATTTGAAAATTTCACAAATTAACACGTGGTACAAATATGACCTAACATGTGGAAGTTTATGTTTTTTTCTTTAAATTTAAAGAAATTAAAAAAAATGAAAATTTTACAAGATGACATGTGACATGTACGAGACATGATAGGACTGTTAACGGGGCAGGTAGGGTATGAGTAGTACCTCCTTGTATCCTATCCACTGGATAAATATCCACCTTGTACCCATCAGCATATACATGCGGGTATCAGTTATGCAAGTACTCATAATTTTTTTAATATTCACATATATTCACGGATACCCGTGGGTATTTACCAAAAAAAAATTAAAATATTTTACAACATATTTTAACCATAAATTCACATAAAATACAATAGATAACATTCATAAATTTTAAACAAAGTCCAAATAATCCATTTAAATGATGATGAATGATAATTTACAAATAAATGAAGATCGTTTAAAACCAATTAATAAAAAACAACTCATTCAAAATTAATTTGTTAATATTTTAATTATTTTTTTATTTTTTTATTTAAATTAGATTATAGTAGGTACGTACGAGTATCCACGGGTACGAATATTATGATATCCATATCCGTCCCGTTAACATGTGGATAGTCGTACCCGTTACCCACAAATATCCATTTACAATATCTATTTCCTACCTATTGCAGATTTTGTCCATAGATACTCATAAGTACAAATTCTTTTAAAATCCTTAGTCACACGTTAATGTCAAGTTACCATAAATCATCAAACTAAATATTTTTAAAAAACTAAAAAACCAAATTAAACTTAAAAGTAATAAGAAGATGAAAATAAACCGAAATAATAGAACTAAATGACTAATTACGCTTAAAAGTAACAAAGGAAATGATGGGAGGAGAGTAGTAGTGTTGCACAGCTAGACAGAGAAAGAGTTGAAGACGAGGCAGACAGCAGAAAGATCCGTTGCAGCGGTTAGGAGTTGTGAATGTTCCAAAAAGCAGAGTCAGTCGCAGCTTCTGGTTGTTGCAGTGAGTGCCTTTTATTTATAACCACATCATCACCATTCGCTGGCTCTCACCACCACTCTATAATTTTTTATAAATTAGAATCATCTTGCTTATAGAAGAAAAGATAAATTTTCAAGAACAATAAATTATCAATTCCTTCATTAAAGTATCACGTTTTCTTGCTTAAATATTTAATAAGAAGAAAAATAGAAATCGGTTTATTCATTTTTGTGTAAGTCTTTTTCTCTAAATTTTAAGTTGTGAAGCAACTTCTTGTCCAATTTAGTTTAAAGTATTAAAGTAAATAAAAGAAAACGTTTAATATTTTGGCAAATTCATTGTACTACTCCTTGAGATATTCACATAATTAATCTCTCCCATCACTTAAATTGTTTAAAAGTCAATTAACCATCATGTTCGCATTTCAATAATTTTTAGGGTTTTTCAATTGCTTCACCGTAAAATTTAAGGTGTTCACTATTATTATAAAGACTTTTCTTGAAAAAGATTACATGTTATGTTATGATGTTAGTTATCAACAAATTTCACAAAAGACAATAAAACATTAATTATTTCAATTTTAAATATTGTCTGAACTTGAAAATGGGACATATTAAGTGTGACGTCCCATTTTAAAAGATATATCCAATAAACAAAACGTCGCACAGTTATAATATTTTAAGAACAACGTGAACAAAAGAAACCAGTGTTAAAGAGTGTACTTTAACAGTCATCCAAGGGAGTACTTAGAGAGAGAATTTAGGGCATACAACCATGCCATAAACAAAACAATTCTAAGGTTTAGAAGTCATGCAAAACGAATGCCCTAGGAGCATGGAATCACAAGGCGCTAGGGC
>Ga0214543_1003466_pt1 | contig 30572 bp, 21 predicted proteins | sample CNSS2metaG_FD_160094 | JGI IMG/M metagenome (GOLD analysis project Ga0214543, IMG submission 160094) | Root nodule microbial communities from cowpea collected in UCLA plant growth center, Los Angeles, California, USA - CNSS2 | ecosystem: Host-associated > Plants > Roots > Nodule | place: USA... | reverse complement strand
AAAACTATGATCAAATGACTATTTAAGCCATATATATATATATATATATATATATATATATATATATAAGGTTTGCATTTGAAAAACTTAACAATGAATACTTTAGCTATATTGAGTTTTTTTGGTGATGAGGGTCTCTTAACTTCTATTTATTGAAAACATGTCCAAGCTTTTGTTAACTTTTAAGAAATTTCTATGAAGCCATTAGAGTGTTTTCTACATCATTTTGCACTTAACAAGACAACCATAAATTTGAACCACATATTAACCCCAAGTGGTTGTAACATGAGGATGAAACATCACAAGTATTGGGGTAATGTTAAAACATCAATCATTTATGGTGTTTTGGTGTATTTTTTTATCTTCGTTACAAGTTTGAGTATGTGATTTGGAGTTTAAAGAAATATATAAACAGGATTCAAAAAAAGTTGTATAATTAACTAATTATATCAAGACAATTTGAAAAAAAAAATGTATCATTGGTACAAATTAATTTATAATGAACATCAACATAGACATGAGCAGGCACGCGTTGATCCAACTAAATTTTATTTCTCAATGTAATACACAAATCTTTGTTGAAATTCATAAATATTTGGCAAGGGTTGGTGTTTTTATGAAGCATTTGAGAGAAAAATACTCCATAGATAAAACAAATGACTCTTCGTATATGTGTATTTTTGTGAAATTTGTATACAATGAGGACATTGTCCAAACTTTGAAAATATGGTAGTATCATAATACCAATGATTGCTATTATGAATTTATATACATTAACTATCAAACCGAAATGTATATCATCTTTTTATAATAATCAATTTGCCTTATTCCCATCTTTCAACCTTTTTCATACAAAGTAATATTGTTATGTTATTATTATGTACAATAACTTGACTTGAACAACAAATGGATTGATAATCAAATTCAAATACATGTCATTCATTATATTTCTTCAAGATTACAACTTGAATGTTGAAGGAAAATATTTCAAAGAAACTAGTTAAACTTGTAAATTTTTAGTCTCTTGTTATCAATAAATTGTTGGGTATCAGAGTACTAGCACAAGTACTTACAATTAAAATAAAAGATGAAAATAAAGGAACAAAAATAGATAATAGACAATAAATATAATTTATTCAATGAAATAAAAAATTACATACCATTCTCTCTAATCCCAAGGAAAAAACAATGACAATCATTCTCTTGGAAATAGGAAAAACTAATATAAGGAGAACCTTAAAGGAGAAACTAATCTTCTCTCTTAGAGGAGAAACTAATCTTCTCTCTTAGAGGAGAAACTAATATTCTCTCTTAAAGGAGAAACTAATATTCTCTCAAACAAATAAAACAAAAAGGAATAAAAAGAGAGAGACTTTGGGATGATTTTCTAAAGAAACACCGGACTCCTTTTATAACATCAAAAGTAAGCCCCCCAAAGTAAGTTACGAGGGACTTCTTTTCTCACATAAATTATGATGGTTGATAACCTTATTTGAATTATTAAATTTTACAAATTCAAATATTAAAAATATTTAAATATTTAATTTTAATTTTAGTATGATAGTTTGTTTTTGAAACTTTTTATTAAATCACATTAAATTATTTTATTTGTTTAAAATAAAAATAAAAATATTATTTTTTTAAAAATAATTTTATAAAAATCAAATCCAAATAATCCATCCACATTTACCGAAATTATTCATATCCTTTAAATCTGACAAATTAAACTATCGGGGTGAGTGACTTCGCTATCCCACTAGTTGCATAAATGAAAATAATCAAAAACTCAAAAAATATAGCGAGATAAGTAGCCAACTCAGCTCAAAAAGTGTCCACATAAATTTACACTTTCCCTTTAAAGAAAAAAATGTGGATGTGGTATATGTTTGGTTCTGCCACGTGGACCACACAACTCGCAAAGTGTTTTTGTTCTCTTCTTCGCAACACCACATTCTCTTGCTACATGCGTATTTCAGAGCTCAATTTGGTTCTTCATTGACTCTGAAATCTCAACTCTCTGATCACTTGCAAATGCTCCAAATTTAAGGCTTTCAGATTCGATTTAGGGTTTCGGCTTCGGTTTCCCCATCCATGGATTCCATCTACGCGAGCTCCTCGTGCACGGTTCCCCACCTTCTCCGTCGCGACACTCTGCTCTTGCCGCCGCGAACCTCTAATTTGACTGCTCCATCTTCGCTTCAGCGGACGAAAAGGGCGCGGCGCGTGCGGATTTCGAGTTCCGCGGCGACGAACGGCGCCGTTTCGAGGGCGCTGCAGGGAGTGAGCAGCACTGCGCTGGAGCAGCTCGATATCGAGCGTGGCGTCTGCATCCCTTTCCGCAAGTACTCGCCCGAGATCGTACGTACGCATTAACCTCTTTCTCTCTGCGATTTTAGTGCCTCGTCGTCGTTGTAGTGTGTTTGGATATCAGTTAGGATGAACTAAACCCGTGCCCTCGCTGGAAAGTGTAGGTGCATGTTTGGATTAAAGTCGGGAGACTGCAATCGTATTTTATTTACTCTCAAATTAACAAATTTCTCCTTCATTTGGTGCATTTGGATTTGTAAAAGTATTTTCCAAATTTTAATCCAAACATAGCCTAAAACTTCCGTTCAACATGATCAAATTGGTCTCCAGACATGCCTTTAGTTTTGAAGCATCTGTATCACGCGTAGCTGATTCCGCCTTTTTTGTTTCATTTGCAACTTGAGTTGTATCTGGTCTATTCATTAAACTAGTCTTTTATAATTTGGGTTTGACCTGATTCAGCTTCAAAACCTAGTCCATGAGTTGAACTGGTTAATGTGGGATTCGCATGCTCGGTACCGGACATTTTGATCGTGAAGTTTGCAAGACTAGATATGTGCATGTGGTCCAATTATGAGTTAATAACGGTTGTTCTGATAGGCCTAACATTAACTACTTACTGACACTATCTTAACATTTTAATTTTAGTGTAACTCAATTCCAAAAGTTGCTCCCTATACATTATTTGCCTAACTGAGCAGATGTTAAAGTAATTTATTTTAAACTATACTGTATGGTGTAAGATGTTAAACTTCAGATTGTCTACATGACAACTGACAAGTATGTTACGCATGCTACTATAAAATGGACATAATTTTTGTCATAAATGGGGTTCAGTATCCCGTTTTGTGAGGGATGGTAGGTTTTCGAAGCCAGAGAAAAAAAAGGCATGTCAATATGCTGGATTGTTATTTCTAATTTGAAGTTACTTAAATTTGATGACATTTTCCTTGTGGTTATTAGGTGAGGAATAAAGTGTTAGAATCAAGAGGATCCATTTTGTCACTTATGTTGCGGGGAGTGGAGATAGTTTGGAATCTGGGCTTGTACTGGTCTAACTTGGTGTATGATTTCTTGGTTGGAAGGGATGAAGAGGTTGTTCCATATCGTGCTCGACAGCTTAGGAACCTCTTGTGTGATCTGGGGCCTTCCTTTATTAAAGCTGGTCAGGTGTGTTTTATAGTTTTGTTCTCGTGGCAGCAAGGTTTAGTTTAGGGAGTTGATATCGTTTGTTTGGCAGGTCCTTGCAAACAGGCCAGATATTATTCGAGAAGATTATATGAATGAACTCTGCATCCTTCAAGATGATGTTCCTTCATTTCCAAATCAAGTAAAAGTTACCACTTTGCATCAACTGTATATTTTAATTTTATTTATGCTAAGCATTTAGCACACTATAGTCACTTGGACATTATAATTCTGATGAATGACCTAAAAATGTCCTAGATTGCCTTCAGAATCATAGAGGAGGATCTGGGTCAACCCCTTGAAGCTGTTTTCAGCAAAATCTCATCAGAGACAATAGCAGCTGCAAGTTTAGGTCAAGTTTACCGGGCAACATTGCGTGCCACCGGCGAGGATGTTGCTATCAAGGTTTGTTTTTCTCATCTTGCATTATAGCTCAGTTTTAATTAAAATTGTTTGATCAGCTAATAGTTTTCAAATTATCCGCTAAATTATTTTGCTTAATCTTCTTTTTGCTGCATCTAAGCGATTGCCTTTACGTTATAACACTTTAATATCCTGCTGTGACCTGAATTCCGTGCTAAAAACATTGTGTTTACAACAGTTTTACATGTTTATTTTATTGGGTTGATTCATTGTTATTGTCCATACTTTTCCAAACCTGTAGACTTTATTTCTTTCTTTTTCATTTTCAATTGTATTTGACTCTTTGTCCATATTTAGCGATTAGTGATATATGATTTATGACTTTTTCCTTCTTTCAAGTTTCTGCATGTTTTCGCGTTTTACTTAATTTCTGTTGTCAAATTTGGCTTTAACTGAAATATTTATATGGTTTTATAATTAAAGTGCTGTAATGTATTGCTAAAATATAAACGAAGGGGAAAACATGAAGTTTTAGATATTAAATCAACTTCTGAAGACATTTGTGTTCTTGCAGGTTCAGAGGCCGGGGATAGAGCCTATTATATATCGGGATCTTTTCCTATTCCGCACTCTGGCTTCATTCTTAAATGGCATCAGTATGCAGAAGCTGGGATGTAATGCTGAGCTGATTGTTGATGAATTTGGTGAAAAGCTTTTGGAAGAGCTTGATTATACCCTGGTAACTTTAAGTACTGCCTTGAGTTTGTCATGGTAGTTTAATGGGGTGCTTTGAACTAATTAATGCACCCAATTGTGCTTATTGGCATTTTTAGTGTCTTTCACTTTATATTTGTCGTAAACAAATTTACGGATTTCTCTATCTATCTCAGGAAGCCCGAAATCTTGAAGATTTCCTTGAGAATTTTAAAAATGACCCTACAGTCAAAATTCCCAGGGTTTACAAACAATTTTCTGGTCCTCGTGTGCTGGTAATGGAATGGATTGATGGTATCAGGTGCACCAATCCACAGGTTTGTTTATTTGGATTAGGGATGATAGTACTATATGTTGTATCTTTTTGAAGCATCTTCGTTTGTTGTCTCGTGGATAATAATCCTCTCATGAATCAGGCTATCAAAGAAGCTGGTCTTGATGTAGATGGATTTTTAACAATTGGGGTGAGTGCTGCCCTACGCCAATTGTTGGAATTTGGATTATTTCATGGAGACCCTCACCCTGGAAATATTTTTGCCATGCGTGATGGGCGAATTGCATATGTGGACTTTGGCAATGTTGCTGTTCTCAGTCAGGTAATTCTTCATATGGCAAGCATGTGGGGCAATGACCATTACTTTTTCACTCTCTGACCAATCAATTATTGTTTTGGTGTGCTACAAAATAATGGCATATAATGAAATGTTTAGTTGCAACTTGCATTCATTCATAAGTCGAATGTGGATTTAGGTCACACAAGTAGGTGGAGTAATAAACCATGCCGTTGTTTATTGTTCATCTCTGATAATATTTGCCATTGCATTATATGCCTAAATCTGTCATACATGTTAGTTTAAACCCACATGTTTCCGGTACATGTTATTTTTTTTAATGCATATGATCTCCCTTACCTTTCTTTGATGTGAGAGAAGAATATCATTTGTCTTGATGCAAAACTGCTATGAAATCGTGTTAATATTTTCTTTTCTCTATACTTCACCCATTCCCCCACAGTGACCCCCAAACATTCCTTTTTGAATATTTTTTTTCTTGTCTTTGAATATTGAGTTAAAAATTGTAATTTAGCATCATGTGGTATATTTTCTGATTTTGGAGCAGAGTAAAAGACCTTTAAGGTGAAGTATAATGGTATAATTGCCAAATGTTTTAAAAGATTTTCATACTGCCATTGCCTTTTCGTTTGATTTTATTCCATTATATTTTGGAGGATTAGGGGGCCCCTATACATAGTTTTATGCTGCATTGTTTAAAGGTCTACTAACTTGACTCGGTACCAATAATGGATTTATTATCTTTGAAAGACTAATATTTCTCAAATTTATCCTGATTTAACTTTCTTCAAGTAAAACAGATTTTATTGCAGATTTCTTTTTTTTTTAATAAATGTAAAATGTATATTAGAGAGAGAAAGATGTCAAGGGATTATATATTATTCTATTAAGTCAGAAGAAAATACAAAGAATGCTCTACCAATGAAATACATCATTATATTTAATAATTCCTGTTGAATGTACGACAGGGGTACTTCTTTGAAATGATCATAGGTCAAAGTATCACGCAGAACAGGAAAAGTAAAATAGGCAATTTTATTTCATAAAAGAAAAATATGCAATAATTTCGGCTCTAATATCTGCTGTTGCATTATGTAAGAACAGGACTAATTGATTGGTTTCTGTCTTATGAGTGCTTCAAAATCAAATGAATTAACCCCTGAAGCATAAGTTGCAATCAATTGAAGATCCTTGCCTAGCAAGACCCTAGACCTTAACCAAGTACAAATACAAGTATAAACTACGTGCATTTACCCTGTGGTCTTTGACATGTGTAGTTCATATATTTTTGACAAGTTTCAATGCTTCTGTTATTGGTTACATGAGAAGGGTTTGTGTGGATATGTTTATGGGACCCAACTGAAATGTCGCACATACCCCCAGTGGGTACACATTTTACCTTATGTTTTGCTTCGGTTGATTTTCTGTTCACTAAGATGTATTTAAAGGGAAAGTGCATACAAAACACAAAAACCGAAAAGAATATTAAACATTAAACTTTCTGCGCTGTATTTTTTTTATTATATTATTGTTATATTTTTATATTATAATAAAATAAAATAAAATAATTTAATATTTTATTAACAAACACATATATATTTATATTACAGTAAAATAAATAATAAAAATAAAAATAATAAAATTATAAATAAAACTAATTAATTTAAATTTTGATATTTTCTGAAATAATTTCTTTTAATATATGTTTGTTTTGAAATATAACTTTTGATTTGATAATGATTTTTTATTTATTTTAATTTAAAATTTATTTTATGTCTAATTGATATTTTTTTAAAATTATCTTACAAATTATTATTTTAAATATATACCAAAAATTTATTTTATTACATTAATCGCGTCACGTCTACAACCATTTCACTCAATTTAAATAACCTCACTTCCTACTTCTTTCATTTTCTTTTCCACTTCCCCTTTAAGGATCTATTGTGCAAATGGGAAAATATTTTTCTTTTAGGATGGCTTCCATTATAGTCTTGAGCATGGAATTTCCTTTGATTCGTTCTTCATGCTTGTTTTTTTGGCTGACAAGTTGATCTGCTTCCATTTCTTCAGCAAAATAAACAGATCTTAATTGATGCTGTTGTCCACGCTGTGAATGAGGACTATGCTGAAATGGCTAATGATTTCACCAGATTAGGCTTCCTGTCACCAGGGACTGATGTCACTCCCATAATTCCTGCTTTGGAAGCAATTTGGCAGAACTCAGCCGGAAAAGGACTGTCAGATTTTAATTTTCGTAGTGTCACTGGTAGGCATTTTCCTTTATTATTTAATATAAATAGCCATTACTATAATGTGACCATTCAACCTAACTTCCAATGCTTAATGGAATAAATTTTCTAATTTGATATTGAATTGTCTTCTGTTGTTAAATGGGGTAGTTAAAGTAAAAAGCCACAATGAATACTGTCGGAACATGACGTATGGACTCGTAGTTACAAGTTGTTTGGCTATGCCGTTCCATCTTATTCTTATCATTTTCCCTCTGTGGAATTGATGGAGGTTGTCAACATATTTATGGAGGACTAAATCTGTTTCTTATACAGGAATGACAAACTAATTACTTTTTATTTATTCTGAAGTACATGTTTGGTTTGGCAATTTAGCTTCGTATCGATTTTGGATGTAGAAAAAGGAAGTTCCTCAAAGTGGTTTTAATTCACACACACACGCGCGCACACACACACATATCATGGATCCACATTTAGTTTGTTTCAACGTTAAACCAAACATGAACTCAAAAACACTTGTATCTCTATTGTGATTTAGTTTGGTGTTTCGAATTTCTTGTAATCTAGGAACACGTTATTTGCATTTAGACTTCAATTTTTTTCACGCCCTGATCAAATTTTAATGAAATATACTGCAGGAAAGTTTAACCAGTTGGTTTACAATTATCCCATTCGAATTCCAGAAAGGTTTTCACTTGTAATTCGATCCTTATTGACCCAAGAAGGCATCTGTTTTACGCTGAAACCTGACTTCAAATTTCTTGAGGTAAAGACTCCATTTTTCTGACTTGTCCAGATTTGAAGTTCATTTGATAACTGCATGCTATTTATTTTTAGAAGGCAACTTTTTTTTAAGTTGCATTAGAAGAAAGAAAACTGTATTATATGGTATCAAAAGTAATAAAGTTCTAAATACTTTTGTAGTTCATTATTGTAAATGAATCAGTTTGAGAAACTGTCAAAACTGTCGTCCTTTATCATTCCTTATTTTCCAGTCTAATATGATCACCAGTATTTTAAATAGGTTGCGTATCCTTATGTGGCTAAGCGACTATTGACAGACCCAAATCCAGCTCTGCGTGAACGCCTCATACAGGTTAGTAATTATGTTCAAAATTATGCACATAAATTTTATTCTGAATAATTTACAATCCTCAAATTAAAAGAGACTTATTTGTGCCAATTTATATTTAAAATTTTGAAACAATTTCAAGTATCATGAGGTAAGAAGGTTGGAGATGAAAGATGAAAAAGGGGTCCCATAGTGACATACTTCCATGAAGTAAAACCATTTTAATTTCTATATTTGAATTCATAAGCTAACGATATTGCCTTATAACGGCCATTGGAGAAAAGGGTAGTAGACACGACGAATTCAATTTTGAAGCAGATAGCTAGATTTGTACACTGTAGCATAATGTCTTTTGGTGTCTTTAGTCTGTTATCTTACATCATCTGTGTTATAGTGGTGAAAGGTGACTTTGTTATATTGGCTTATGGAATAGTGAGTCTTTTGGTATTGTATTCTCTGTTACACATACTTTATCTGTGGGCTAGGGCCCAATCTCTAGCTGCTATGATGAACTACCTAGATGAATGGAATGAAATAGGTTAGCTAGCCACGTATGATGCCCGCTGATCTACTGGAAGATATTTTACCTTGATCACTAGTCAAATTAAAGGGAGGTATAAGACTCTTGATTTGAAGTAATAGCCTTATCGTGAGTATCTAGACTCTGTGGTATCCCGATTCAAAGACGTTGAGTTCCACTACACTACCTATAAAAAACTGTTTTTAAGTCGCTTTAGCTACTCTAGCCTCTATTGTGGATATGCTTCTGGGGCACTGATTTGCAATCCTTTCCTTGATAGTGCAGAAAAGAGAAATACCAACTTTATCATTTTTATGGATCTATTGGCATAATTTATTGGAACAGAATCAATAAATCTTTCTTTCTTTCACCCTTCTCATTAAATTTTAATACAATTGAGTCAACTATTCTAGAAGCTTGATTTGCTGTAAAGTTCTGTCCATTTTCTCTCTTCTCTTTGCTACCTGGGTCAAAGCACAGTAGACCCCTATGTGAAATTTTCAGTCAGTATATGAGAGATAGAAAAATACCAACTGTATCCCTTTTATGAATTTTACCGCATAATATATTTGAACAGAATAAAAAAATCTTTCTTTTTCCACCTTTTTCTTTAAATGTCAATACAATTCAGTAAGCTATGCTAGAAGCATGTTTTGCGGCAAAGTTTTGTCCATCTTCTTTCTTCCCTTTCTCTGCTACCTGGGTCAAAGCACATAGGACCTCCATGTAAAATTTTCAGTACACTATCTAAGAGATATCTTTAGCAAGTATTAAGTAGCAACCAATAATTAACCCAAATTTCAATCGAAGTATTTTTGTGATTCTGTCTTGTTATAAGACTGAATACTAAATCATACCTGCTATGCAATTGTAAACTTATGTTGCTCCTCATTTGATATACTTTGTTGTTTCAGGTTCTATTCAAAGATGGTCTTTTCCAGTGGAAACGGCTTGAAAACCTTATTGTTCTTGCAAAGGAAAATGTGGCGAAAATGAGTAACAATCCAGCATTGAAAGTGAAAGACACGTTCGTATTTCTTAAAACATTATCATTGACAAAAGAACACCCGCATGTTTGTTTTACTTTTAAGTCATTCAGTAATACTCATTAGAGGCACATCCATGCAGGCAAATCCAGAGAAACTGGAAAGTTGAAAGAAAATTGGACCTCACTGACACAATCAAAGATGGGGCTCGCCTCTTCTTTGTTGATGAAGGAATACGTAGACAGCTTCTTCTTGCTTTGACTGAGGATTCAAAGCTTCATATTGAAGAGGTTTGTGTTAATAGTATGACCCTTTCCACTTCCTTAAAGGTCCTTAATTTTGTTCTGGACATTTCTGACTCGTATTCTATACAGCTCGTCGATGTGTATAGGTTGGTTGAAGATCAGATAGACATCCCATCTGTGGCCGTAGAAGTAGCTAGAGGTAAAGATCTAGTGAAACTTGAAATTGACTTAATTCAACTACACTTAATTATGCCTCAAAATATAACGATTTTATCATTTGCTCCCTCATTGATCTTGTAGCTTTTGTCGTGATATTTAAAGTGACTTGAGAGAATAAATTTAATTTCTTTTCACCACTGTTAAGATTTCACTCTCACTCAACCTATCAGAAATTAGGGTAAAAACTTTTTGAGATGGTCATTTTAAAGGTCATGACAATATGTGATTAAAGATTTACATTGTAAATATATAAAAAGTCATGATAGATATAACGTTTAAGATAACTATTTTAAAATCTGACAAATTTAAACGTGATAATTTGTGACCAAATGACATTGTAAAAACTCTTGTGCTTTACTTTTTTCTCCAGACAAAAGAATTTTAATATTCAATGTATGGACAAACTGACAAAAGCCTAGTAAAAAGTTGTATGAAAAAAATTCTTCGAAGACTGGATTATACTTTTAACACAATTAATCCACCAATACTGTATGAGTGCAAGATGCATGCTTAATGTGATATCTTTTTGGTGCAGACTTACCAACAGTTGTGAGGGATCTCCTACTTTCATGGAGTGAGTCAGTCTTGTCTGATAGATAGCTTAATCTCTGAGCTGCCTGCACATAGCTAATACAATACTACTGTTTTAGTCAGATGAGTATACTTTACACATCTTCTATATTTTCTTTCAATTCTTTCTTATATATAGGTCCCAAGGTTTACTATATATAAAATTTTGAATGAATGTGTAGAAAATCAGTACTACATTTGTCTAGGGAACAATATTTTGTTCAGTAAATATTAAGTTGTAATTTCACTGAGAAAAGTCCAACAAATTGATACAATCGTTTAGCCTCCTTCAGCGTTATTTATTGTATAAATCTAGCTTCTGTTTGATTTTAATACTATTGGTGAAAGAAATGTAACATCAGTGAATAAAAATCATTATAATTATGAATATGATTTTAATGTTCATCCACTGCTAAAACAATTTTATATGGCGTGACAGTCAAGTAACAGTGTTCACATGTATACCCATGAACCTAAATTGACCAACTCAAATGCTTTCCTTAAATATTTTAAGTGACCAGTTCAAATCAAACTTAACTTAATCAATTTTATTATCTATTTGAGTTAGGAATTCTAACCTAATTAAACTCATTATCGATTGAGTTGGCACTGAATCAGCATGAAACCCTGCCTTTCACCATACCGGTGAGTTTTGTAACAGTTGGATGTTTTTAATTTTATTCTTTGCTTTTTAAAATTGATTGAGTCACCATAGGAGTATTTAATTATTTACCTTTATTACTAGTATTTTGTCATGTATGATGCAAATGATAGATATTAGTTTTTATATAATTAAATTCTATACAGTAAATATTTCATATAAAATGATACTATAATTAAAATTGTACGAAATAAACACTTTTAACATGTAAATTATATTTTTAATTAATGGTAAAAAATTTAAATTGAAATACTATTTTTTAAAAATTTATCATTAAAATTTAATTTAGTAATAAAAACGAAAATGTTAAATTGAATTTGAAATAGATAAATGGAGAGGAAAATCAAGTATGTAAATAGGTAAAAGGAGAGCTATTTCAAATAATTGAGAAACAAAATTTGGACTCGTCCAATTAAATTTAAAATTTATATTACAAGTATATTTGAAAAGTATTAAAAATTAAAATTGATCGTCCAAAATATATGATTAGGATAAGATGCACGGTTCAGTGAGAGATAAATATCTTAAAATTGTTATTATTTAAGAATAATTTTAATTTTCTTTTAAAATAACTCCCTGAATTGTTATTTGGAACTGCTAATTAAGGTTTATTCTAGTCTCAGTAGTATTTTAGGTCCTTATATTTTTAATAAGGATTTAATATTTTTTCTTTATTTATTTTTTATTCAATGTGTTTTTTATGTTTTTTTAAAAAGATTCAACATAGTTCATTCTTTATGTTATATCAGTATTAACCACACATATATCTATTAATATATCTACTATTTTTACGTGGTTATTGTCTAATGCAGAGACAAAATGAAAAAAAAAATGACGTGATATAAAAAAAGTCACATTAAACTTTAAAAAATATAAAAATCGCATTAAATTAAAAATAAATAAATGAATATTAAATTATTGCTATAAATTTAAAAAAAAAATTGCCAAACCTTTATTCTATATAAGAATATAGAATTCAGTGCAGCCTCACTTTCTATTAGACTTTTTTTTCGGGTTAAATATGTTTTTAGTCAGTGAATTTTAGATTTAGTCATTTTTGAAATTTTAGATTAATTTAGTCCTTCATTTCTCAAAATACGTGGATCTAATCTTTTTAATCAAATATTGTTAAGTTTATTTGATATTTTAAGTGTGTTTCATAATAATATTTGACTTAAAATTAAAACAAAAATGTGTCAAACAATATAAACAACTCAAATACAATTGTGAAATGCGTACGAAACATCAAATAAACCTAACAAAATTTGATTAACAGGATTAAATCCACGTATTTCAAAAGATGAATGACTAAATTAATCCGAAGTTTCGAGATAAACTAATTTTAAAATTTACTGAAAGTTAACGGACTAAAAATATATTTAACTTCTTTTTTCTTCTTTGTTTTAAAATGCTAACAAGTTAAAACTGAGACAAACACTTCGTTACAGGAATTTGTTCCTGTATCCTGTGCCTTCTTCATACATCAATGAACATGTTGGAAAAGTTTTGGTTTTTATGGTGTATGATTTATGATTTAAGGTTTAAATTTTTACATTACAGAATTTGAATTCTTTTTTATTGTACAATGCAAAATGTATTTAAAATTTAAAATTTGAATATAATTTTGAATTTAGAAGTACATTTTAGATTTGTAATTCAAAAATGTATTTTGGATTTTTGAATTTCACAGTCTGGAAATGTATTTTTTTTTCAGATTACAAAATGTTAATGTATTTATAAAATGCGTAGTTGGGAAATACATTTTGAATTTTACAGTTCTTAATACATTTAAAAATTATATAAATATATTTATAAATTACACAATCCAAAATAAATTTCTAAATTACATAATTTAAATATATATTGGAAATTAAACAATTTGAAAATATATTTTGAATTATACAATTCGAATACATCTTTAAATTATGTAATCCGGTATATATTTATGAATTTTCGGATTGCACAAGGAATGAATTTTCGTGTTACACAATCTAAAATGTTTGTGACTCATACCTAATCTGGACTTTTTTCTAGATACACGAAGAAATATGGAATTTCAAAAGACATGGTCCTCAACTTTTTAGGTTTTTGCTTATTGTACTCCCTCTCTTTCTCTAATGCACCTTCAATACTACGAGAATCTCAAAAATACCCTTTCTTACAGTTTTATTAGGTGGTTTTGTCAAAAAAAGTGAAGAAAAGAAGGGCAGAAAATTATTTAAAAAGAAGGCATACATAGCATGGGAAGACAATGCCTCAAGCTCATCAAATTCTAGCGATTCTGATAATGAAGAAGCAAATATATGTTTGATGGCTAATCATGATGATTCTGACTTTGAGGTAAATTCTACTTGCAATGAAAATGACTATGATGATATGTATGATGTTTTTCAACAATTACTTGTTAAATATAGTAAATTGGATACTGCTCATAAAAAGTTAAAATCTGATTTTAAAGATTTGCAAAGTAAATTTGAAAAATCTTTTAAAGAAGAAGAATTTCTGAAAAATAAAATTTCAATATTAGAAAATGAAGAAAAAGAAACTGTTGAATGTGCTTCATGTAAAAGTTACATGTTTGATATATGTATTTTGGAAAAAACATCTTGAAGATGCCTTAGAAAATAAAAACTGTGAAAAATTTGATCTCAAGAAAAATCCAAATAAGACCAAGCATGCTCATAATCATAATTTTAAAAATAAAACTAAAAGAACTCGTAGAGTTTGGGTAGAAAAAGGAACGTCTCGTTCTATGAATACATATGCATGTACTGCTACATGTTTTTATTGCATGAAAAAGAGTCACACTTCAAATAAATGCAATATTAAACATTTTGGTGTTCCAAATGGGAAGTATCATTGGGTGCTTGTTCATAAGTAGATATTTTTCTTCTAACCCCAAGGACCCAAACAAGTTGTTGGGGACCTAAATGAATTGTTTCCTTATTTTGCAGATGACTTCTAAATCCATAAGATCAGTGTGGTATCTTGACAGTGGTTGTTCAAGACACATGACTGGAGACAAAAAGAAGTTTAAGAACTTTAAAAGAAAGGAACAAGGATTTGTTACATATGAGGATAACAACAAGGGAAAAATACTTGGAACGGGAGATGTAGGTGGAGGAAATACTTTAGAGATCAAGGATGTACTGTATGTTGAAGGACTAAAGCACAATCTTCTCAACATAAGCCAATTATGTGATAAAGGACTCAAAGTAATATTTGAGAGTGACTTTTGCACTCATCAAAAGGACTCCAAAGAAGTATCCTTAAAAGGTATGAGACACAATAACATTTACTTGATTGATCTTGATACTGCATCATCTAGTGATATAACTTGTTTGGTTGTTAAAGAAGAAAATCCTTGGTTGTGGCATAAACAAGCTGCTCATATTCACATGCAACAATTAAACAAACTAATTTCTAAAGAATTAGTAATTGGATTGCCAAAAATAAAGTTTGAAAAATATAAACTATGTGATGCATGTCAAAAAGGAAAACAAGTAAAATCATCATTTCATTCAAAAAATGTGATTTCTGCATCAAAGCCTTTAGAATTGTTGCATATGGATTTGTTTGGTCCTTTAAGGACAAAAAGTTTTGGGGGAAATTATTATGCTCTTGTTATTGTTGATGATTACTCAAGATATACATGGACCTTCTTTCTCACACTAAAAAGTGAGGCCTTTAAAGCTTTTAAGAAATTTACAAAAGTGATTCAAAATGAAAAAGATTTGAAAATTAAAGTTTTGAGAAGTGATCATGGTGGAGAATTTCAAAATAAATTATTTGAAAACTTTTGTGAAGAAAACGACATTATGCATAATTTTTCTGCACCTAGAACTCCTCAACAAAATGGAGTTGTAGAAAGGAAAAATAGATCCTTAGAAGAATTAGCTTGCACAATGTTGAACGAATATGATGTGCCTAAATATTTTTGGGCTGATATTGTGAGCACGACTTGTTATGTATTAAATAGAATGCTCATTAGACCAATTTTGAAAATTACCCTCTATGAATTGTTTAAAGGAAGAAAGCCTAATGTAGGACATTTAAAAATATTTGGATGCAAATGTTTTGTCCTAAACAATGGAAAAGAAAATCTGGGTAAATTTGACTCTAAAGCAGATGAAACTATTTTCTTAGGATATTCATTAACTAGTAAATCCTATAGAGTTTTTAATAGAAGAACTTTGAATGTAGAAGAATCTATGCATGTTGTTTTTTATGAAATTGTGGACCTTGAAGAGAACCCTCTTGAGTCAATTAAAACAAATGCAGGTGATGAAGAATATTTTAAAGAAGCTCTTGATGAGATGTACCTAAATGAGAATCCATTGGCCGAACCTGAAGATCTTGCCAAAAGATGGAAATCACCTAGAGGATTGTCTTTGGAAAATGTCATTGGAGATATATCAAAGGGAGTAGTAACTAGAAATATGTCAAATTTTTGTATGACTATTGCTTTTGTTTCACAGATAGAACCCAAAAATGTAGAAGAAGCTCTTCAAGATGATCAATGGTGTATAGCAATGCAAGAACAGTTGAATCAATTTGAAAGGAATGAAGTTTGGCAACTCATTCCTAGGGATGATTCACACCAAGTCATAGGAACAAAGTGGGTGTTCAGAAACAAGCTGGATGAAGATGGAAACATCACTAAAAACAAAGACAGACTTGTAGTAAAGGGATACAAACAAGAAGAAGGTATAGATTATGATGAGACATATGCTCCAGTTGCCAAGTTAGAAGCTATACGTTTACTTCTTACTTATGTTTCTCTCATGAAATTTAAACTGTATCAGATGGATGTCAAAAGTGCTTTCTTAAATGGATTTATTAAAGAAAATGTGTATGTTGAACAGCCACCTGGCTTTGAAGACTATAAGTTTCCTAATCACATTTATAAATTGAAGAAAGCAATGTATGGATTAAAACAAGCACCTAGATCTTGGTATGAACGATTAAGTACATTTTTGTTAGAAAATAATTTTGAAAGAGGTAAAATTGATCTAACTTTATTTATTAAAAGAGTATATGAGCATATTTTGCTAGTTCAGATTTATGTAGATGACATAATATTTAGGTCTACTGATAGTTCTCTATGTAAGGGCTTTGCAAGTATAATGCAGGGAGAATTTGAAATGTCAATGATGGGAGAATTGACATTCTTTTTAGGTCTACAAATTAAGCAAATGGAAAATGGAACTTTCATTTCTCAATCTAAGTATTGTAAAGAAGTACTTAAGAAATTTGGAATGGATACTGCTAAGGAAGCAAGTACTCCTATGGGAACCTCATGCTATTTAGACAAAGATGAATCAAGAATAGAGGTAAATCAGACTATGTTTAGAAGCATGATAGGTTCTTTGTTATATCTTACTGCAAGTAGGCCTAACATTATGCAATCTGTATGTGTGTGTGCTCGTTTTCAAGCCAATCCAAAAGAATCACATCTTACTGCTGTGAAAAGAATCTTAAAATATTTAAAAGGAACTGTATGCTTTGGACTTTGGTACCCTTCAGGAGCATCTCCTAGTTTGATAGGCTATTCAGATGCTGATTATGGTGGTTGTAAAATAGATAGAAAAAGTACTAGTGGTACTTGTCACCTCTTAGGAAGTTCATTAGTATCTTGGCACTCTAAGAAACAAGCTTGTGTGGCTTTGTCAACTACAGAGGCTGGATACATAGCAGTTGGAAACTGCTGTGCTCAAATTCTTTGGATGAAACAACAATTAGAAGACTATAATATCTTTCTAAATCATATACCTCTGAAATATGATAATACCAGTGCTATTAACTTAACCAAAAAATCCCATAATGCACTCTAGGACAAAGCACATTGAAATAAGACATCACTTCCTAAGAGATCATATAAATAAAGGGAACTGTGAGATAGAATACGTAGATACAAAGCATCAATTAGCTGATATCCTTACCAAACCATTAGCTAAAGATAGATTTTATGAACTAAGAAGAGACTTAGGCATATTAGAGATCTCTTAAAGTGCCAAAAACTCAATTTCCCTCAAAAATACGAAAAACATCATCAATAATCAATTATCAATGTCAAATAATCGATTATCAGTCTCTCTTAAAATCCCAAACAATTATGGAATAATCGATTATCATTAATTTTGAGCCAAGTATCAAAACAACTCTGGAATAATCGATTATCACTTAGGATAATCGATTATCAGTTCGTCAGGATTCATGTTTTACACAGCTTTTGAAACAATAATCGATTATCACTTTCAGATAATCGATTATTACACGTCGTTGGACCAATTTATTTCAAAAACTAGCCATTGTAACGACTAGATTTACATTAAAATTCGTGTATATGGTCGTTAGAGACATTTCTCTATAAATATAAGCCATTTTGGTCTCTGGTACTCTCTTTTCTCACCTCACAAACTCAAGAACCTCTCATTTTTTCAAAAACTCTCAAAGCTTTCTTCTCCTCCACTTAAACAATGGTTGAAGCTTCTCGTAGGAAGATTCCTACCCGCAGAAGAACTGCATCTCGTGCCCCTCAACCCTCAACCCTCAACCCTCAACTGCACCTAGGACTGCCTCCATTGAAGGCTGGATTTCAGATGAAGATATGATATCTGAATTCATCACTCTATGGAAAGACAAGCCTCTTATCACTCCAAAATTCATCAAATCTCAATGGTTTGTAAATCGGCGTTTTACAATCCCTGCCTTTCTTGCTGAACAAAGGGTCAAATTCTTCACAGAGATGCAGGGCACCTATTACCCTGATCTGGTACGGGCCTTCTACTTCAACTACAAATTCAGAGATGGAGTGGGGTTTACAAAAGTGAAAGGTGTCGACATCATTCTGGATGATGATATTTGGGAAAATGTTGCTCAATTTCCCATTCATGATGACACATCTCCAATCCCCATTGTTGGCATTGAAGGATTCAACAGAATATTTGCCTATAGATCATTTATGCGAAGACCAGATCAAGAAATAGGCCGACAATTGCTAGCAGGACCTCTCAAGGTTGATGAGCGTCTACTTCACTATCTTATTGTCTGGATTCTATGTCCACATGGTACAAATCATGCACAATGCAGTGAAGTTGATCTCATGATTATTTATGCTATGCTCAATCACATTCCTATCCATTGGCCAAACATTATCCTTGACACAATGCTCAAAGCCAAGCGATTGCCTCAATATCCACTCCCATATTCTTTGCTAATCTCTCGCATTTGTGAGTACAAGGGCATCAACGTCTCCGATGAACAATCTCATAACACCACTAATGCAAACAAAATTGCAGAAAATTCCTTGAAGCAAATGAAATTTATTCCTTTTGGGAATACTTACATTCACAAGGATGATATGCCTCCCTCGGACCATGAAGAAGAAGAGAATCCTCCCACTGCTCATATCCCTCCTGTTGACAGCAATATTGGCTCATCAAGTGGGGTTGGTGGCTCATCCTTTTCTTTAGAGGATCACATTTTAAACCTAAACCAGAGACTTGAAGAATTCTTTCTCATCTCCATTACCCGACATGAAGAAGTCATTGGTTTAATTAGAGGACTAGATTCTAGGACTTCTAATCTAGAACATGAGTTTGACAAATATGATGAAGAACATGACATGAGTCAAGAATTTTAAATGTCTACATCATTGTTATTATTTTTATTGCTATTGTAAAGTGTTTACCATTGTTATTATTTCTCAATAAAAGTCATTTTATTTACCATTGTCTAATTGAGGGGGAGCTTTTCTCTTAAACTTTTTTCAAATGATCAAAACAGGGGGAGAAAAAGTTTAAAAGTTTAAACCAAACAGTGCTACTAACAAATCTATTTGTGAGATTTTTTGATTACAGATACTTTAAACATATTGTTTTGATCATCATCAAAAAGGGAGAGATTGTTGGCAAAAGCAAATACAAGTCTAATGCTGAAGCAAGATTTTGATGATGATAAAAGAAGCCTAAAAGCCATCTAGAAGTCAATTTGAAGAACATGTATTTTTATGTTTAAAGCTATCTTGTAAATAGTAATTAGATTAGTTAGAATCAACATGCAAAGATCAAAAATCTATAATTTCTCGAAAAACCAATGTGATAATCGATTATCACTTAGGATAATCGATTATCCTGAGCTGAGTCAATTTTTTTAGGATAGCACTGGAATAATCGATTATCACCTCTGATAATCGATTATCTGCTCAAAACCTTGTTTTCAGAAAATGCACTAGAATAATCGATTATCACTAGTGATAATCGATTATCTTGATCAGTTGAGCGCGACTGTTCAGTTTTTAACCTAATTTTTGGAACCCCTATTTAAGGAACATCAGAGTTACTTCTAACTTACCTTTTTGAGAAGCTAGAGTGCTAGTGTTGTGACTGCAAAGAAAGTTCTTTGAGTGTTCTCAAAAGAAGCTTTGAAAAACCTAGTGTGGGTAGAGCGATAACTTTTCTTGAGAGGTTTTCTGGGAGATTGAGTGCTGCTGCTATTGCTAGGAAGGCTAAGGTCAAGGTTCTCTATGTGATTCAGAGAAAGGTGTTCCTCTCTTGTGTGTTCAAGAGAGGTGTTTTCTTTCCTTACTCTTTCATTATCCTATTGTAATCTGATATTTGTTAGTGATTTAGTTAATCTCTTTATTTGAAGAGATTAACAACTGGACGTAGGATCTTTTGATCTGAACCAGTATAAATACTTGTGTTCAATCTTCTTCTCTATCTCTTATTTCATCTATTATTGTGTTTAAAGAAATTAATATTTAATTTAATCGATAAAATTTTGGAAAAGTTTTAAAGTATTAATTTTATTAATTAAAACCAATTCACTCCCTCTTGATTTTTGTCCAAACACTTAAACATTCCAGTGCGCGATACCAACATTACAATGATTAAATGATCTAAGGGTATATTTAGAATTTAAAATTTTTGAGGTGCAGAAAAAATCTTCTGCAATATTCTAATATGATTCAAAATATATTTTTATTCCCAAAAAGAAAAAAATTTGGATGGTGCAATTTTACATTAAGATCAAGTTATAATTTTTTATTTATTTAAAAAGTAATTAAATTTATTTTGCATAATGATGGTTACTAATAATAAATAAAACATCTGAACTTAAATGTTTGTTTCCTTTTAAAGTATGAGATAGATATTTCTAAATTTATTTTAATTCTATTATCCATTCAAATAGAAGTATCGTGCTAGGGTGAACAAGCTTGTTAAGGACAATTGAATTTTAAGGAACAGTTACAATAATTATTTTGTACTGTTCTAAAGACATGTACCCTTTTATAGGGTCAAGTGGGAAAAACATTAAGATTCACGTTGACAAAAAGGGAAATAATTGCATACAAAGTGCAACGTTATTCATGAGATTAGGTGTTATATTAATCATTGTTTCAAAGATATATTTAGCAAAAAATAAATAAAACTAACACACATTCACATGGTAGCAAAATTGACCAACACAAAGTCAACAAAAAACCAATTCATGCATGCCTTTATAGCCACGTCAATACTTCACTACTATGTCTATACATTTCATACTAAATCAACTAAAAAATTCACTAGTACACACCTACCAACAAAAATTTCCAAGTTTATTTTTTTAGTAAAAGGAGGGCATGATAAGTAGAGGAATTTTGACTTTCTAATTTTTTAAGTTTTTTTATTTATTTTCTGTTAGTTTTTAGTTTTTTTATTTTACATTTTTTTTTTCAAGTGGTTTAATTGACTCTTTACAAGAACATGGTTTGGGTAATGTAGACTGGAATTTAAAATTAGCGGGAGAACTAATCTTTGGATATTTAAAAGAAAATTAAAACACGTTTGAATGAATTTAGTGTCCTTACATAAGATTTCGAGTTTAAGTTTAATATATAAGAAAAAATAATTAAAATGTGGTATTCTATTAAAGGTAATTTTGGTAAAAAATAATCACGAGCTAAATTGATAAATTTTCTCTACCAATAATCTAGTATAGAAAAACTATAGTAAATAACCCACATTTTCTAATTGATTTGACGCTATGTTAGTTTTTTTTTTTTTTACAAAATAACAAACTCTAACTAAGAATAGCTTTTGGAGCTTTTCAAATCTTGCCTACCATAAACCAATAACAATTATTCTTTAACTTTTTCAGTTAAATATTTTATTTGAATTTTACTTTTTCAAAACCTATATTAAAATAGACAGTTTATATTATAAATTGCGTGAGACTTGCATTAGGTAAAATAAAATTGAATTAAATTAAATCAGTTATCAAACTCTTGAATGTGTCAAATGCAAAACTCGTTAATTGATTTGATACTTAACTAATGGATTATATGAGGATACTGCACTTATGCAGTGAAAATACACCCATGATAATCTATTAGGTAAATTCCTAATCTACTAATTACAACAGCATAACTCTGATATAAAAACAATTTTGAAATCATTTTTAATAAAGAAGAAATAACTGAATTACTGAGAGACGAACTGAGAAATTTCTTTATGAGATTAAGATTCACAGAGTTCTTGTTTTCTTGGAGATCATTCATTTGGATATTCAAGAGGATTGATGATGAACTCAATCTTGGAGGGTCAAGCTTGGATCTAGTATCAAGTGATAAATCTGCACATCCATTAGGTGTATTCGTTCCTTGCTTCTTTGTCTAGGTGCAATTGTGTGGATGCATTGCATCTAGGGAAAGTTCTTGATTTGTAGATCAAGCTCCTTAGTCTTTAGGGTCTTGAATTATATAGATGTTCTTGTAATTCTTGTAACTCTATTGATTTAATGGAATCCTCATAAGTGGGTTACTTAGGAGAAGACTGGACGTAGATTCATCTTGAATCGAACCAGTATAAAAATTATTGTGTTCTTTGTTTCTCTCATCTTTTATGCCTTTCCTAATTTTTTTAATCAGTCCATTAATACAGAACTGGAAAATTGGTTATTTGGAGTTATAAATATTAAAGAAACTTTCAAGATTCATTCAAAATCAGTAAAAAATTGAATAACCAATTCACCCCCTCTTAGTTGGGTTATATTAGATAGATCTGTTTTAACAAAGATTTTTGGATTCTATGAAATTTATTTTCGTGATAATACTATTAACCCAACTACTTATATCCTTGGAAGCCATTTCCATTAGACTTGTTCAACAAGTGTATCGTCTAAAGTTTTCTAAAGTTTAAATTTTTTACTCTCGCTTAATGGATGATGGCTTCCCTAACAAATTTATCATCCATATATATCTCTGAAATTTCAATTTTTAACTTTCAACAGCTAGCTTATTTACTTAGTGTATTGTCCAGTAAGTGTTTCATCTACATAACTTATAAATATGATGGATTTATTGATATGATATATTGGTCTCAATTGGTGTCTTATCCTTTTTTTTTTCAAGTCTCAGTAGATGCTTTTTATTTTTAAAATATAGTACATGAGTCAATTTACCAAACTAATATACCTATCAACAAATTATTCATCAATCAAATATAATCATTCAACTCACATATAAATTCATTCTCAACAAAACAATCAACAATACTACACATGATAAATTATTAGAGATATATTTCACATCATCAACTCAGTCAATCACAACATAATAAAATAATTAAATTAAATAGTTAGTTTTCCTTATCTGAATTTGAACTATTTTCTCATAAAGTTCCACAAATTTATCTCACACAAGATAATGTATTTGTACAAAGAAAACTCTGATAAAAGATTTGAACACACCTTCATAATCCTAATTGAATAAAAGTTCATGTTGAACCCCTTTTTGACACATGTATCAATCCAACATCCCTTACAAGCTGATTCTCAAAAAGGCTCAAGGAAAAGGCAAAAGGTAAACTTATTATGATTAAGATTTGATCGGATAAGATTATAATATTCTCTAACAATACTCTTATGATGCACTTTGATCTTCAAATTGATGGATGTATTGATCAAAATCTTAAAAAATGTATAGAGAAAGGAAGAAAATGGTACTTTTTAAAGAGAAGTTAGCTTTTATGAAATGAACTTCACTTAATTGATTTTATATTTATAACTCAAACTTTTAATAATACCATAATTGAACATCATTTATAAAACCTACTTCTACTATTAGATATTTACTAGTTACTTGCATCTATAATTTAAATCACATATAAAAAAATTATATTATTTTGAAGTTATTTAATACCAATGCATATATATATATATATATATATATATATATATATATATATATATATATATATATATATATATATATATATATATAATATGTATATTTATTAAAAAGTATTTAATATAAATTATTTCATCATTTTGTAATTATTCTTAAATTTTAATAAAATTTGATATGAATAATTATAACAATTTAAACCTATAATTTAATAGTTGAATGTTAAAATTTTACCTTTTATACAAATTTATTAACATGACCATGTTTTAAATTAGACTAGTCCCGTAATACATGTATTTGAGACCATCTCGACTTATACATGTGTTTAAGACCATCTTGGCCTATACAGTGGCGAATTATATATGGAGCAGGGAGGGATCGTGGCCCTCCCAAAATATTTTTTATTTATTTTTTAATTATGTATATACTTTTGATTTTTTTTAATTATATGTATTTTTTAAATTTTGAAATTTTTTAAATTATAAGTAATGTATTTTAAAAATTGATAGAAATTTAAATTGTCTTTTTAATTTTTTTATAAAGCATAATACTTAATAAATAATAAAATATAAAATTAAATATAATAAAGAGTAAAAATATTTAGGTTTAATTATTTTTTATCTTTGTTTTTGTAAAAAATATGTCAAATTTCGACTAAAAAATCGGAACCAATTGAGAATAAATCAACTTGAGGACCAACTTACATTTTTGGAAACAAAAACCAAAATATTAATTAAAACAAATATTTATTAAGATATTTTTTTATTTTATTTCTCATTGTCCTTTTAGGTTTTCACAAATTTGTACTCATCTTTCAGTCTCATATGTTTTCTTTTTGTTTTTTTAAGCAAAAAGAAGTTAGACACAAACTCATTACTTTTGCTCTCATTTGTCATTTGTTCTCTACCTTTCTTGAAGAAAAAAAGGTAACTCTCTTGTCTCACTTGATAATGAACTAATAATTTAATATTTATTAACATTAATTTTTAGGCTTAAATAGTTATTTGGTCCTAGTTTTGGTCGACTTTTTTCACTTTGGTCCTACTTTTGAAATTATTTTCAATTTGGTCCTATCTTTCGTTAATTTTTTTCAATTAACTCCTTTTCGTTAACTCTGTCTAAATGGTTAACGGAACAATGGCCAGTGTGGTTATTTTGTGTGACGTGGAGCACTGTTCAATGACGTGTCTGTTATTTCACTGTGTTGGTCATTTAATTGTAATTGTAGAATCATTTAGGGTTTAAGGTTAATTGAATTGGGTTTAGGGTTGTGTTTGTGGAATTGGGGATTTGGTTTCGAATTGGGGATTTGTTCTTCGATTTGGGAATATCCTTCAATTGGCCATCTCAGATCAATTTACGCCATCCAATATTGACGTTGATCGTTGAAGAATCGTTCGCGGAGGGTTGAAGGTGTTCATCGCGGAGGTAGGTTTTAGTTTAGGGTTTGATTTTTGCTGACTATTGATTGTGATTAGTGTTGATGATTAGGGTTTATTGACGCTTTTGTTTATGCATTCGATGGATTATTTTAATTTGTAGTTGTTTTTTTCTAGTTGTGCGCACCACTGCAATGTCTCCGCAATCGCAAATTGGGGGTGAGCCTGAAACCCTAGAACCACCATGGCATGAATTGCAAGTTCGGTGAACCCAACTATTGCAAGAAGAGGAAGATGTCCCACGAGACATTCCTTTTCCGCTGAAGATGGATGGAAGACAACTACAATTCAAGAACACACAAACCCTAACTTTCAATTATAACATTTGGTTTATGCATACAGTGGAAACGAACATGTCACTGAACAACAATCCACATCACACAAAAGAACCACGCTGGCCACTGTTCCGTTAACAATTTAGACGGAGTTAAAGAAAAAGAGTTAATTGAAAAAATTTAACGAAAGGTAAGACCAAATTGAAAACAATTTCAAAAGTATGACCAAAGTGAAAAAAAAGTTGACCAAAACTAGGACCAAATGACTATTTAAGCCTAATTTTCATTTCATGAATTCATTTTTTATGAATATAGAAGAAAAAAATAATGTATTATGTGTTTTTTCAAACCAATTTTGTGACTTGATTATAATATATTTTTCTTTTAATAATTACGACTCACAATTTCTCATTAGATTATGATAAATTATTTTTTAATATTAATTTTTTTAAAAGTATGTTGATGAAGAATAAAACCATAAATTCATTCTTTAAAAGTAATAGAAGAGAAGTTGTTGGTGAAGATGAAAACAAGATAGATTTTACTTCTACACATATTTTGAAGTATTGTACTAATGATCAAATTGTTCAGTTAGATGAGTTATTTTTTGAAGCATTATACTAATGATCCAATCTAATAATCAAATAATTATATTATTTTGGCCTCTCCAAATTTTGTAGTCAAGATCCGCCACTGGACCTATACATCAAAGACCATCTCAACCTATGCATCTAAAGTTATCCCAAGTCTCCTTGATATCATCTCGGTTCATCATGATCTCGACACATACCTACCCAGGATCATCTCGTACAGTCACAAGTAGTGGCGGAGGGTTAGAAGGAGCGGGTGGGGGCCACGGCCCCCCTCCCCCAATTTTTTTATTTTTTTCATTATTTTATATTTAATTTTTTTAAAATTATATAAATTTTTAATTTTTTTAAATTGTTTGTATTTTTTAAAATTAAATTATATTCAAAATTAATAAAAATGAAATTAAGTATTTTTTAAATTGTTTGTATTTTTTATAAATTAATTAAGTATTCTTCCATTGTTTTTTAAGTTTTTCATATTTTGTATTCTTCTCTCATGCTTATTTATTTTCTTTTGTTACTAAAAAAAAGTTTGACATAAAATCAGTATTTTTAGTAATTATGTCTCACAACTTTTGATTAGATTATAATAAAATATTTTTTAGTCTTAAACTTATTTTTTATATAGGTATATTAATTAAAAATAAAAGAATAAATTTATTTTTTAAAATTGATAGAGAAACTACTAGTGAAGATGAAAACATGATAATATGGTTGCTTATCGCATAACAATGAAATGAAAGCTTGTGAATATTTTTTGAATCAAATGCACGTTAATAAAATGGAAGATGAATATTTTGCAGATAATATGGTTATTTACATTGAAAAAAGTTAACTGAAAAATTTAATTATAATTCAATTACCATGAGTTCAAAAATATGAAAAAATGATAGTCATTCTTTAAAATATGTGTAATTTCTTTGATAATTATAAATATACTAGATTATGTATTCATTTTTATTGAATTAGTCACAACAATAGTAAATATATAAATTTTGAGTATATTATTTTGGCTCCGCCAAAAATTTTGATGAAAATTCGCCATTCACAAACACTTACAATGACCAAGTTGATATCGACATTAAGTGTGAGCTAGCAAAGGTTGGGGACTAAAACATATTAGCATATCATTAGGTAGGTTAATTATGATGATTATCCACATGTACCGGATTCACCCAGGTAAGAGCCCATAATTATAGTATAAACGTGTATAATTTTCAAGGTAAATAATTAGGTATTTATTAATGCAACATTTTTATCAGTGTTGCTTACCTTTGACTTGAGTATCAGAGTGGATTGTCTTCTACATACACATCCCTTCCCAGTTTGGACTAGACCCAGATTTGAAAACATCTCAACAAAAAGTTTGAAAAGTAAGATAAAAGATGGAAGCTAAATCTTTGTGACATGTTTCAATCCTATAAGAACAAGTACCATTTACATATTATTATTATTATTAGTATTATTATTATTATTATTATTATAGTAGTAGTAGTAGTAGAAATTTAATTTTAAAAATTAAAATTTAAGTTTGTAAGTTTTACAAGAAGGAAGGAGAAACTAACCAAAATAATTAGAGAATTTTAATGAAAAATTGCCGAACGAATAGAATAAACAACAAACAATAGACCTATTAAAAAAAACGAGAATACTTCAAAACAACATATTATTATAGTAAAAACAGAAAGATAATTTGATTGACATAAAGTTTAGAAAACTATATCGAGAGATCATATTACTTTAAACATCTACCTTATACCAGTCAACAAAAACAGCTACTCTGCCTTTTCAGAGTAAAATAATGATTTTAGAGGACTATCTTACATTTAATATCAATCTTACAAAACAGTTTATTTTACATACTCAATTTATTTTAAAAATTAATGTAATGAAACATTTAATTTATGAAATTTTGTTTTACAAATTAATACAAGTTTTAGATTGAGAAAAGATAACATTTATACAAAAAAAAAATTAAAGTTTTTATTTTACTGAATTTTACACTAGATATCTATTTTGATGGAGTATGATTTCTTCAATTATAAATAGACTATTTTTAAAAGGAAAGTTAGTTGATTTTTGATTCCTTTCATAAGAATTTAATGCTTTGATTGTTACAAATTTTGTTTAAATGGACTAGAAAACAAAAAAGCTATCAAGAAATTGACCACCACTGTCCTCTCAAAGGTTAACATTAATTAAGTCAATAAAGCTTTACAAACTTTATCAATAATGAATTATTATATTTTAATAAAAATAAATAGTCTTAATTAAATTTTAATATTTATTCAAATTTATATTATTTTATTGAATATTTAAAATATTTTTCCATTTCTGTGTAATTATTTTGTTTTTAAAGATTTTTTTTGTTATGAATGACGTAATTGTTACTTTTTTTAATTTCTTTTAATTTGTTGGTGAATCTGTTTCTTTCTTTTTAATTGTGTAATAAAAAGGAAAAATACCAATTGATTAATAAGTTGGAAACATGAAATGCGAAATAGCAATTATATTATCCCGTTAATGACATAATTAGATATCATAATATTTAGATGAAAATAAAATATATTTTAATAATTAATTAAATAATTTTTAATAGAAATTTAAGTAAAAATACCTGAATTTACAAAATATTTAAAATTTAATTACCTCAAATAAGATTACAGTTAAAAATGAGTTTTTTTATTAAAGATTGTATATATTTTTTATATAACAAAGTTGATAATTTCATTCGGAAATCGTATTCACAGAACCATATTTTTGTCGTGATTACGAAGTATATTTAAAATATTAAAAAAATAGTTTGACTTTGACTATATGGTCATTATAGAATTTTCATTTGCATAAAATATTAATGCTTTTATTAGGTAAAAAAGAAATCGTTAGATTAAGATTCAAATCCAATCCCAACACCTAAAGAAAACTTCAAATCCAATTAAAAATGATATGAAGAAATTGATGTTGAAAGAAGAATATTAAAGTTTACTTAAGTACTATTTATCAAATCTTGTTTTTATATTAAAGATGCAATTATTAATCAATATTATACAATTAAATATTTTATTTTTTTTAATATCAACACATAAACTGAACAATTATTCAATTTATCTGTTAATATAATTATAAATAATCTTCAAGTAACTTTAGTTTTAAAAAGTGCTTTTTAACAATAGTATAATAATAATAATAATAATAATAATAATAATAATAATAAATGGTATCAGTAACTAAATTTTACCAGTGTAATTTTAAAAACAATGTCTGTATTTGAAAAAAAAAATTACATTATTAATATCTTCACTAAAATATAAATTTATTTTTGTTTTATTTTTCTAAAAAAGTTAAGATCTTCAATATTTTTTGTAAGGCCCCATTTTCATATTCAGCCCTAAAGTTGATGGGCCGCCCTTGTAATTGGGCCTAAGGCCGGCCCAACATGTAAGCCCTTAGGTCTGCTCTAAAACCTAGGGTACCCTACACTTTCAGAAACTTGGTCCTTGCCTTGAGCTGCAGCCGCCACACATCTTCTGCTAGGGTTAGGTTCTTACTGTTGTAGAGTCAGTTCGAAGTTGTCTCCTACTCCAGTTCTCCCGTTCGTTCCTTGAAGCTGTTGTGCTCGTGCGTTCGGTAGCGAGGGCGTGTCGGAGCGTTTTGCTAGCTTAAATCCCAGGTACGGGAAGCTAGAGTTTCTAGTTTTGAGTCATCCTTTGATCTGTGTATGAGTTTACTGTTGGTTGTACGGTTTGATCCTTTGTTTTGATGCGTGTGAATAGCTTGCATGTGTTGTTTGGCCGGAAAACATGGCGGTACAGCGAAGAACAGTGGCGAGACCTGTTAATCTCGCCCAAGCGAGTCCATCTCGCCTAGGCGAGATGAAACAGGGAGCTCGCCTAAGTTTTTTGCGCGAAAAGTCGCCCGGGCGGCTCGCTCAATTTTTGAGCGAGCAGGCAACTCGCCCAAGCGAGAGGGATCTCGCTTAAGCGAGATCCCGTGTTGCCCATGCCCTAGTTTTTGGCGCTCTCGCCTAGGCGAGGGGGAGGCTCGCCTGAGCGAGCACGTCTCGCCTGAGCGAGACCCCTCAGCCTGAGCGAGGTGCTGGGCGAGACTGTGCTATGTATTGGATGTTTGATGTTTCCCGAGTGATCTATTTTGGTTGAGTATGATTGTATGATGGGTGATAGGTATATAATGGAGCATGAGGTATGTTTGGCATGATGCATGAGTTGAGTAGTATGATTGTATGATGGGCGATATGTATATAATGGAGCATGAGGTATGTTTGGCATGATGCATGAGTTGAGTATGACGGGTTGAGTATGATATTGGCATGTGAAATGAATGAATGGGTTGGAACCAAAGGAACACGTGATTAATATGAGATGAGACCCCAGACTCATTGGGGTGGTGATGATCAGAGGTGCGGATTT
>Ga0214543_1003457_pt1 | contig 30600 bp, 18 predicted proteins | sample CNSS2metaG_FD_160094 | JGI IMG/M metagenome (GOLD analysis project Ga0214543, IMG submission 160094) | Root nodule microbial communities from cowpea collected in UCLA plant growth center, Los Angeles, California, USA - CNSS2 | ecosystem: Host-associated > Plants > Roots > Nodule | place: USA... | reverse complement strand
AGTAAAAAAATTGATTCTTTTTTAAAGAAGGAGGTTTGTGATAAAGATGAAAAAATTGCATATATGTTAACTAAACTTTTCATGAGAACCAAGAATTCAAGATAATGAAAATCAAATCTCTAAAGTTCCTAGAGTTATATATAATGAATTTAAAAATTTATTAGAACGCGATCCGGAAAAAGTGTCTTCAAATTTGACAATACCCATCAAATCAAATTGATAAGATATAAAGGGTTGATCTAAAATGATATTCATGGTTAGTATCATGATATAATAACGATTAATAGTCATATTTTTTTGAATTCTACTATTATGCGTGTTTGTTTTAAGCAGAAGAAATGAAAAAAAAAATCTAACTAAAAATATTTATATATAACAAATTTAATCTGGCACCCCTAAATTTTTTCTCCTAGTTCCGCCACTGCATGTATGTTAAAAAGTATGCATCGATTTTATTCAATTTTGTACAATTTTAAAAAATAGAGCTTTTACGTCAATTAAAAAGTAAATTGACTCTTTTACGTAAATTTGTAAATTTGTCGTGTTTTTTTGTATAGTAATAATGTTGAATTATTTTGTCATTTGTTCTTTCATTTTTCTGTTGCTATATGGTTGTGGCATTGGTTGAAGGAAACTTTTCAAAATTTGTAGTTTTCTTCTTTGAATTTAGTTGTTCAGTTTATGAAGTCTCCTTGTAGTCCTTTGCTTAAAGTAATTGAAGTAAATCTCATTATTGCAATCTTTGGATGAGTTGGAGGATCTGAAATCATAGTAGGTTTCACGATCCAATTGCAATTCCTTTTGCTATTTTTCAAATTAAGGAGTTAGTGCGTATGACTGGAAATAAATTTAAGAAATATATGAATAATATTGTCTCTGATTTTTGTTGTGCTAAAATTTTTTAATATTCAATTCAGGGAAGGTATGATAGTTTCATTTATGAAAATAATATGACAAGTTCTATCCATCAATTGATTTATGGGTGAATATTAATGGTGCAATGCAGCTAGAGGTTGTCATAGTTTAACATCATGTGCTAGTATTAATAGAGGAAGTTAAGGTGAATATATGGGTGATTTTTCAGTATTTTTACGGGTACAAACTCTATTTATGCTGAATTTTTTGCAGTCATTTATGTTTTGGAGCATGCTTGAAAATAGAGAAAGTTGAGGTGAATATGTGGATAATTTTTCAATATTTTTACGAGTACAAACTCTATTTATGCTGAATTTTGTACGGTCATTTATGGTTTGGAACATGCTTGGAGAGAGGACTTTTAAATACTTTAGTTGGAGAGTAATTCTTCTTTATCGTGTCATGATTTTTTGGATGAACAAGTGTTTACTTAGAGTGAGATGATGTCAATGCTTGCAATTTTGTAAACATATGCAATTCAAAGTTTTTAGTACTTTTCATGAAGGAAATCATTGTGTTAAGTAGCAAATTTAGCTTTAATTCATAAAGAATTATATAAGTGGTTTATGTTAGTAATTTTGGGTCATGCATATATATGACACATAATTAAATGTGTTAGGGCCATTATTTATTAAGCCAAATAATAAAGTGATCTAACTAAATTAAAGATTTAGTTAAAGGCATATGTCATGAAAATAAATATTGTGTAGAGACCTTAAAGTAATTTCTAATTTGATGAGGGGCCAAATTAGAAATACTAAAACTTAAGTAATTAACCGTTTATAAATGGTCGTGGTCCCCTTCTGAGAGCATACTTTAGTTTCTGTTCCTTTCTCTCTATCCCTATCAAGAGAGAAAACCAAAAGGAAATAAAGGTGCTCTACAGGAGGAAGATCATTGTATCAGTAGTGCTCTAAAGAAGGGAACATCATTGTTATGGCTAACTCGGGTACGCTTCCGTTTACTATTTACAACCTGTTTATGAGTATGAGATATTGTTTATGATTGATTGTTAGAATCAATATTAAGATCATATTCTGCTTATGCTAACAGTTTAATACTTTACCTCCATGTATATATGTATATATATTTTTTTCATAATAGGTATTGTTTGCCTGTGTTTCATGAAGTGTAATTTTTATCATGGGTTTGGTGTGATTCTCATGCTTTGTATTCGTTTATAATGTTCATGTGATGACAAATGATTGATGGGCTTTTAGGTGTCAACATAATAGAGATGTAAAAGTTCATAGTAATACCTAACATGACCTTATTTGAAAAAAAAATGATGATTTTTAAATATTTTGAGAAACTTAACATCTTTAACTATTGTTTTATATATATTTTGTGATTTTAATATCTTTGGAGTGTCAAAATAGCATAGAGATATCAAAGTTCATAATGATACTTAACATGACCTTATTTGAGAAAAAAAAATCATATTTTTTTAATAATTTGAGGAACTACCTTTTAACATCTTTAACTATTTTGTTTATGCATATTTTTGTGATTTTAAATTAAAGAATAATGGTAATGTGTTAAAAAAACTTATATTGATATGTATGAATTGTTGTTTTCTCAAATAAAACTTGTATACATATGCCATTTTATTTTATCCCCAAATCATAATAATCTCAGTCTCACATTTGCTATTTTTAACATGACATGTTTACATGTAGACTAAAACATACTTAAATACTTAAATATGGTCTTTGCTTCTAAAGTTGTATAAATTGTTGAAATTTGAACACCATCATATATTACCTCATCTAAGTTAATTTGTTTTGCACCTTCATTATAGTGTGAATAATCGATTCCATTAAACAAAGACTTTATGCTTTAAATCTTTCAAAAGATATATCAAATTTTGGCCTTTCTTCTTTTCTACACAAATGTATCTTTCCTAACGGACATAGATTTTCTGTAATGGAGTATAAGCAAACATCAAGTTTAATACTCTACCGCCTACTTTTATATTTATCTATTAAGAATATAAATATAATAAGATAATTACAAAACTTTCTGTTTATTTATTTTTATTTTTATTTTTATTTATGATAAATATAATTCGTAAATTAATTAAAAATAAAAGATAGATAAAATTATAATATAAATATAATTTTAAACATAATAAATATAAATATAAAAATGATAAAAGATCAATTAAAATAACTTTCAACATTATAAACATGAATAAAATTTGTGTTCTATCTCTATTCTTTCTCAATGATACTAGCTATCATGAGTGGCACCGAAACATCCTCAAATATATCTTGAAATATGACTCAACAGTAGTGCTACATGCGCATATTCCTTGTACAAATATTCTTACACGTGTTCATTAGCATATTTTAAATTATATTTACTTTATTTATAATTTAATTTTAAATTAAAAATAAAATGTGAAAGGTCGGCACAAAATTTAATATACATTGACACGTGCATGTACTTGCAAATTGCTGGCATCGAGAAAGAAAGGCGAAGAAGAAACCTATTTCTTCAAAGAGGAGTTGCTTATATTATAAACAAACAATTTTTACTATATACTTATTATCATATTTTTCTTATTTTTATATGATAAGAAAAGATAGAGATATTGAAAGTGTAGACTAGCACATTCAAAATAATATTACCAATATATTCTTAATTATATTATTGCAATTTTTGAATAAATAAGCAAAAGAAAGAGATAAAATTAAGAGTGAATGACATGTTTATTATACCAAAGATATAGAAACTTCCTTTGCCAAATCATCTAGATTCTCAATTCTTCACATATCCGATTCATGTTTATCACAAACAACAAAACAAGCTCGGATTTGGTTAATATTATATAAAGAAAATAATACAACCAAAATTTTTGGTGAAAGAGGAAGGCGAAAATGATAACTGAAGATAAAAATAAAAATAAATGCATTTATCAAATTCATTTTAAAGAAACAACTTACTATAATAGTAATATATGGACTCCACTGCCAAAGTTAGTCCTATAATAATATTGGAAAAAAAAGGAAGTTATATGCATATGAAAAGCTATTACAATATTACATTGTCACTTGTAGCCATTAATCTCATCATTTCAATATAAAATAAATTAGTGATATATTTTTATGTGACATCATGTGCAATATTTTTTTATTGTTTAAAATACATATTGGAGTTTTTAATAACCTATTCTCTTTGTCATCAAAACTAATTTCATGGAAGTAATTAACTTAAATAAACGAATGTAATTTATTAAAAGAGACACAATGAATAAATATTCCTATAATATATCTGAGTTATTCAAAAGATATATGTTGTAATATAGACATCAGAAAACTCCAAATTAAATATAAATATCTTTAATTGTTATTTTAGTTTTAATTTTAATGCTTTTATAGATATGTGCATAGCTGTACAAGGATTAAGATAGTAAAATTTTTCTTTATATTTGTATATCTTTAACTATTTTTCCATGTTTCTTATTAAGAAATTGTGTGGTTTTAGATTAAAGAAGAATGATACTATGTGTTCCGAACAAAATTGCAATTTGATATGAATGGTTGTTTACTTAACTAAGATTTGTGTACATGTATCATGTTTTACCCGAAGTCATTACTAAAACATACTTTAATACTGTATTTGCAACCTAGTATCAACAGATGTCAGAAATCAAGTTTATTTCTCTACCGCCTGACTTTATTTATATTTATATAAAAGATAATAAAATAAATATAAAAACAGTAAAAGATCTATTAATATAATTTTGAACATTATATAAATATAAATAAATAGTTTGTGTTGTATCTCTGTTGTTTCTCAATAATGCTAGTTACTATATGAGTGGCACCGAGACATCACCTCAAATCTATCTTCAACTATGACTCAATAGTAATGCTACATGCACATATTCCCTTGTACAAATATTCTTACACGTGTTCATAACTGTATTTTAAATTAAAATTATTTATTTATATTCAGTTTTTAATTAAAGAAAATATGAAAATGTCAGCATAAAATCTTTACACGTGCTTACTTGTGATAGCTGGCAGAGATAAAGAAAGAAAGGGAAAGAAGAAGCGTATTTCCTTGAAGAGGAGTTGCTCATTAATTGCATCTCCAAGTTAAATAATTCCTTTGTTCTAACTAGTAGGTTACCATACCCTGTCACACTCTTCAGGACATGCATTATTATTTGTCAGGAGAAACATAAAATAATAATAATAATAATAAATTGTAGAAATTTTGTTTTTTGAAACTATTATAGTGTACAATCATTTGAAAAAAAATGGATTTTAAGTAATTAAATGGAAGTAATTTAATTATTATGTATTTGACTGTTTTTTGAAAAGACAAGAGTTTTTGAATTAATTAAAACTCAGATTTTCATTTGGAAGCAAAAGCATAAAGAGAATAATTAGTTATACTATTTTCTGTTGATTTCAGAATCCTATCAACTTATTTGAGGTAACCTCATTTTGGTTGGACTATGTTTCCTGCAAATTACAGAAAAAGAAAGAAACATTTATTTCATGAAACTTTGATTCTTTGTGGAAAAAGAAGACAAAGACGATAACTCTAGATAAAAATGATATTTCATGGGAATAAACCTTTCTCCGATCAAGAAGAAATATTTTTTGCAAGAATTCTCACGATATTGTTAAATGATATGTGTACCAATATATTAACAACAAACAAAAATACTGTACTTGAATCTAAAAGAAAAAAAAAAAGACACAATGAAATAAATGTTCTTATATTATAATTGATTTACATTACATTCTCAATTATTCCTATTGAAAAGTATGTTATTATCTTCTAAGTTAAGTGAAATTCACATTACAAAATAGAAAAATAATGAAGTAATACATTCTCTCTTACTAGAAAAAAGTATTTTGAAGGTATAAAACTTGTACAAAATGTCACACAATATTAAATATTTATAATATCTCCATCTTTATTTTCTATATCTAAATAATAACTAAATATATTCTTATTTTTTTATTCAAAATATTTATAAAACTGAAAAATTACCTCAAAACTAATTTGAATAGAAGCATTAAATAAATATTCTTAAAAAAATAGAATACAACCAAATATAAATAATATTATTACTTGTGATACTGAAAATATATCTTATCACAAAAAAAACCTTTATCAATTCGAGAGATGTAAAATTATAATTTAGAGTTGGATATAATGAAAATATACATTAATGATGAATTCAAACCAAATTAATTAGGCATAATCCCATTCGGCACAGATATAGGATCTCATTTGATACATATATAAGGACCAATACCAAAACCAATATAAAGATCTTCATCTTAAATAATCTTCATAACCTTAAATATAAAGATCTTCATCTTGAATAATCTTCATAACCCTAATTAAATCGTTCCGGCCCACTGAAATTATATTCACTACAATAAAGAAAACCAAGAGTGAAATAATAACTTTATGAATTCATTTTAGTTATGTTCATAGAGTATGAGAGAATTTTTGTAAAAATGTACGAAGAGATTAGCACCATTTTAATAAATTATATTATTTGACTGTGTTTAGATATGTAGTAAAATATTAAATATGAATTCTTTGTAAAAATGTAAGAGTACTTCAAAAGTACTCCACAATAAATATATTTATTTGTTGATAAAAAACAAATATTCACCACGAACGATCACATGTACATTCCAAAACATGTATGTTTCAGGAACATTTACCATGTACATTCCAAAACATGTATGTTTCAAGAACATTTAACCCTGTGCTCTTTTTATTACATCGGGCCATGTCTAAAATGCATGAAAAATTATTATCAAATAATTATAACATGAACAATGCTAACTTTTGTACAAATATAGATATAAATTCTTTTGTACAGAATCATACACACCAATAAATTCTTTATTAAATAATAGTTCAAAGCTAATTAAAAACAAAATAAGCACACTTACAACTTGCAATGATTTATCACTGTATCAAAGAAATCAAAGCTAGGGTTAAAAAATTGAAGTTAGGTTTAGAACAAACTGAAACTTAAAAATAGCGTATAAGAAGAAAAAAACACAACTACCGTAAAAATGAAAAACACTTCCGAGAAGAGATCATGGCTCTTATAGTAAAGAGAATTATTTCAACCGTAAAAAAAAAATTATGAGTTACAGAAAGTGAGCGTTAGAGTAAAAAGATGAGTAACTTAAATTGTGTGAACCTTATACTCAAAAAAAGCATGTTTGCGATAGGAAAAGAAATGAACTCAGACAATGAAAAAAAGACAAAGTTTTGTATCAACGAAAAATAAAATAAATTATTCATTCATTTTATTTATTTACCGTTTGTTATAAATTAACTATAAATATAATGTAAATTTAGGATCATGTTAATTTTCTTAAACAGCCAGAAAATAAATATCACTATAAAATATTTTTGTTGTAATGTATACATGAATTTTTTAAGAATAAGTAATTGTGAATAACTAAGGTTATTTATATAACCAATTGTTACTTAATTAACATGGCACATCATTTAATTCATAATTGATATTTTTTTTTTCAAAAAATATTTAAGAAGTGAACAATATAAATAAGATTAACATAAATCTTGAATACTAATTATCAACAAACTTAAAATCAATTAAACATGATTTTTTTTTTAATATTTGACCTTTACATATGTTGAATTTAAAAGTGATATACTTGTAATAAAAAAGTGTTTAATTAAATTTAAAATGTTTCATAAATTTTAATATTTTTAAATAAGTTCCTATTAAATATTTTAATATTATTGAGTATTTAAAAAAAATTAATAGTTTTCTTTTACATTTTAATGCTTTCATTAATTAAAATAATGTAACTAATATTTTGAATTATTACTTATATCACAATATAAAAATGACTTAATTATAATTAAATTTTAAGTTTTTATAAATGTATATATTTTTAAGTTCTTATAAAACAAATTTTCATTTCAACGAGTGTACAAACATGGACGATACATATTTATTTGAAACTTTAATAATTTTTATCATATGTCATTATTTAATAATTAAATAATCACATTATTTTAATTATGATAAATATTTCAATTAAAAAATATAACAATAATTGATACAAAATACTAATTATATTGTCTCAATTAATGATAAAATAAAATAGTAAACAATTAATTAAATTATAGATACTCAATAAAAAGATTAAATAAAAAAAATTAATGCTCAATTTTTTTAAAATTTACAACTTAATAAACTATTTAAAAACATGATATTTTTATTCTATACTCATAATAGCATCATTAAAATTAAAATTGAAACATTAAACCCTGATATTTTAATATTTAATGGTGTCATATGATAATATGATAAGACAAGTAACTACTTATTACAAATGTAAGGTTGTTTCTATTCTGTTATTAGAATGTAAATTAAATATATTTAACAAATATAAAAGGATAAGAGAACAAAAACTCAACTTGGCTACAGCTGTTTTTTTTGTGTCTTTTTCTTAAAATAAAAGAGTGAGATTCATTATTTGAGATATAATTGCAGTTTGGTTTAGTAGCGACAAATAATTGTGGAGTGGGACTCGACTACGTCACTTTCACACTAAACCCTTCAATTCAGTGGCCTCTATGATGCAATGTCATATTTAGTCAATATTATTATCTCTTAAAATTATTTTAATTATTATATTACACCTTTAAAATAACCTCAATATGCAAATTTAGGACTATTTTTATTCTGAGTATTTCATATTTTTATTTAAATTAAGCATGGAATAAATTATAAGACTTTGGTTAGAAGTCTATTATAAATAAAAATTTATAAACCAACATTTTTATTTGTTAGGTATTCTTGTTTGAAGAAAAAAATTATCTAGTACTCATTTCTGGTGAAAATATAATATTTTAACCAAAAGTTAAATATAATCATAAGTTTTTATTCAGAATATTGTTTTACAACTTTCAATTTAGATTATAATTTGATTTTAAATTTTATGAATTTAAAGGAACATAAATAATATAAGGAATTAAATTATGAATATAATAGGTAATATATATATATATATATATATATATATATATATATTGTTGGCAATCATGTTCCTTGACATATCTGGAGTGTGACCACTATTTCATTAAACTGTCCCAGTATGTCTCTTGCATTGTTTTTTATTAAATTACTCTCTAAATGTTTACTTGCAACCCACTCGGCGCATAAATAATTCTACAAAACCAATATTAAAGTTTATGAATAATGAATTTTAGTTTTTAAAATCCAGTTACACGATTTTGTTTTTTTGCCATACATATAATAATTTTAGAACTCAAAACATTTTATTAATCAAGGTTCCCTTATGAACGATAAATTAAAAAAAAAATTAGAAAAAAATTCACCATACGCAGCAAAATTTTAAATATTTAATAATAAAACATTTGAAATATAAATTCTTATAAATTAATCATACATATCATATAGATAATATGCACATATAGTGGTAGGTAACTTCCTACCATATTTACAAACTAATAAAGAAATTTATTAGTAAAGTTACATTTACAAAGAATTATAATATTGATTTTTGTTTTCCAACATACTTTTGTAAAATTATATATGTATTCTCTGCTTTGATTCTAACAACACTGGTGTAAAATTGGATTCCTACATCAATATATTAGATCATTTTTCTAAACTGGTGTAACGTAAGACGCGACAACAAAATTGTAATAATTTGAGTATGTATTACATTGGTTAAAATAGAAAACGATGTAATATGACCTTTTAATATCGATTATTTCTTTAACAAATTTAATATATGTATTTTGACTCTCAAAATTTTGCTTCAAGCAAGATATTACATCGGTTCATTGTCCAACCGATGTAATAGATCTCTATTTTCAAGGATATGCACCTCACTTTTTTCATTAGGGCACCCTTTTGTTTCTCATCACTCTCATTTTCATAATGCTTTCGTTGCAAGGCCAACTGTTTGGTTGTTGTAGTTTGAGTAGAATATTATGCCTTCATTGCTCCATCACCGATCGTTCGTATGCTTCATGGTTTTAGGAGAGCACCATATCGTCGTCACTACTCACGGGTGAGGAAACCATTACCTCATTGTCACTTGATCTTGGAGGAGATCACTATCATGACCACTGCAGTAGTGACCACCTTTGTTTCTGCTTGTTATTAGAGAAGATATATGCCCTTCGTGACCACCGTTTCCACTACGACATGCTTTTGGAGGAGATCGTTGTCGTTTGTGACTATTGCCCACTACCCTTTATGACCACCACCTCTGATGACACTTGCTCTTGGAAGAGATTGGTGCCCTTGAACACTTCTACATTGATGCTTTTTTAGTAACACAGAGGCTCTAGGAAAAAAGCTTTTTTACACAAAACCCTTTTGCGATTTTTTTTTCTCTTTTCATTTTTTATATTTTTGACTTAGAATTGCAATTCAGATAGAGTTTCCTTTGCTTTAATTCATCCTCACAATATTTTATATTGAAGTAATAAAAATTTTCCCTATGATTCTCGTTTTTGTTTAAGATTTAACTTTGTAAGGTGATTTCTTGTGAGTTAGGGATTTCAATTTTTGGACTTGTGGTGTTTACTCGAGAAGAAAAATATAGTGATGAAATAAAAGATTAAAAATGAATTCATTTCTATATCACTTATAAGTATTAATCGATTCTATATTAGCCTATGTATATATGTTGGACATTCTATATTGATGACATCTACATCAAATTTATAATTGATGTAAAATGTATATTTTTGTAGTGGTGCAATCAAACCATTGTAAATCTAAAATGTAAATTCAACAAGCATAAGTTAAAAAAGAAAAAATACTTCACATAACTAATTAAATAAACTAGTCATCAACACAAAGCTCAAATTGTACTTCATAAACTAATATAAAGTACTTTCAAAATTCCATAAGTTAAAACTTCCAAAATTCCATAAGTCACTGATGATTATTCCTTAACAACCATTTACCAGCGCACTGGTGCGTAGTAGTATCAACAAGTGTTCCACAAGGATTTAGCAAGTATATTGATAGTTAATTTTTAGGTTTTTTTTATTTGGCTCGCAAAATGCGGGCCGAACTGGCCCGCCCCGCGTTGAAAATGCAAGCTGAAAAGTCTGGCCCTCTAAGCATAAGTGTAGGCCCGCAGGCTCATAGGCCAAGCTGTTTTTTCTTTTTAAGGAAAATTCTTATGATAAAGTTTTCAATATTCAACAAATTGGGAAACATTAACAAGTTAAAAAAATTAAACAAAAGACTTTAGGAAGTTGGATGATAAATTAATAATTTAACATTTTCATGATATTCATATTCGTACTTTTTGAGATACATGATGTATTCTTCAAATCTTAGCACATTCAAAAATATATAACTCTTTTCTTTTCCACTCATAAAAGAATTTGGAACGTTCATGCAGAAGTCTAGAAGGAAAGTGTTTCGGGTATAAGGACCAAGCACCTATCTAAAAGACTCAATTAGTCTTCACTCAACTTTCCTTCTTCTCCTTGCAACTTCTCTTGTTCGGTCTTCTTTCCTTTCCTCTCGTTCGGTTGTCCAAGCGATTGGGGTACTTGTCAATTAGGCTCTGATGCTTAAGTCAGTTCAAGTTTACTTGGGTGAATGCAATTAATGCTGTAATAAATGCGAGGTAAAGTCCTTACCAACTTACCTTGGGCTCCTATTTATAGTTTTTTATATGGGCCTTTGGTTAAGGTTTTCTTAATCACGATCCAATTGCATTTGAAACTTGATTATTGACCTGCTTTATTTTAACTACAGGTTTTACCTTTTGGTCCGCCTGACTAACGTTGTTGGGTGTCCGCACACCGATCGACCATGCTCTTGTGCCTCAATAGTTGGCTGAGAATGGCAAATCATGGCCGATGTTCGTCGACGCTCACATTAAGAAGGATCTGAATGTGATTTTCAATTACTTATGGCAAGGGTCGACCGTAGCGGGCGACCTTCGACCGCTTTTCCTCAGGGTCGTTCAATTGTGAGCTCCCTAAAATCATTTCGGAGAAATTGCCACATCAACAAAGTTCACAACTTTCACAACTTTGAACCCCAACTGTTGGATAGTCCGCTTGTAGCGGGCTGCCTTCAACCGCTTATCCTTGGGCTGCCCGATTGGAGGTGTTGATGGGTCCTACGGTACAAAAAGTAACCAATATACACAAGTGCAAATTTTTTTTTTGTTTTTTTTATGCGAGTTATGCAGGTTGGGCTTTTATGGGCTAGTGGACTCAATATCTCGGCCTGTCACGCGTTTTTTCGGTGGGTCAGCCCATTGGACCAACCCCACATTACCACTTAAAAAATAGATAATAGTAATTAGATTGAGTGGAGTAGGGGCTATGATTTGATTTGATTTCATATTCTTCTACTACACCATTACCATCTTGTTTACTTACTATGCAAATCATTCAATGTCTTGGGATTACTTTTTCTTTGTAGATCTAGGTACATCCCTAAATCACTAGAACTTAAGGACTTTAGACCTAGTGTGATTTCTTAACTCCTGGTACAATGAATCCTTGATTTAATGTGCAAGACTCGTTGAATGAATCCTTGCTTTCATGTGCATTACTCTTTTATCCAACATCCCCTCTAGGTACCACAAAAGCACTAGTACATGTATGATGATTTGATTGAACCACAATTTGAAACTTGTTTCCCAACTCAATCCAAACTAGGTAAATAGATGAGTGATCAAGTCACCATTAAGCATAAATCAAACCATAAACAATTGAATGAAAGCAAAGATAACTACCCAAAAGTAAAAATGTATAGAATCAGAATTGAATAAATTAAACTAGGACACGAGGGAGTTCAACTACTCATAGAATATTACAATGCAATTCCAGCAACATCTACACATAAGATTTACAGTAAAAGCATCTCTCTCGAGTCTCACAGATCCTATTCTCTCCTACAACTACATTTCTAACACTTCATTTAATCCCTAAAATGAAGACATGAGGTCTTTATTTATAGGAATTTTGGGGCAGTGCTCAACCACAAGAGTTTCTTCACAAGTGGGTTTCCTTCTCAGCTCAATCCCTTGTCCCAATTCTTAACTCTTGACATTTCGCTCTTGGGAGAGTTTTCTTGGCTGCTTAGTTTCATGGATTTGTGCTTCAGATTTCCTTACAAGGAAGGTTTCCTCATGAGGCTCAACTCCATTTGTTGTGCTCAGTCAAAAAGTCAAAATATGTTGTCCTATCTTTTCTACTTCAATGGCTCAACGCCAGTGACAATGACTCAGATGCATACTTGTTATTTTCTCTTATATTCACTTTAAAACAACAAAATATCATTATAATTCATAAAACTCCAATTCTCACTACATCATTCTATATCTTAAGCTAAGCATGTTTGTTTTATACATAAATTGAACCATTTGATACATGAAACATTTAAGTGTCAATTTCAAATGAAAAATTTACTTAATCTTGACACTTATCATTCAACAGTTAATCTAGGTTTGAATCATGTAAATAGCAAAATCTAACCATTACTAGTCCATAAGAAATTTCTTTAACGAAAACTAATATATCTATTAGACAAATTATGTTGTTGTTGGTTGTTTCCTAGATATTAATTATTTTTATATTGTTATTGACAACTATTTTATCCTCATTGTTGAATAATAGCTTTTGTAGTAATTGTTATGTGTTGACAAATATTGGAGGACTTCACTAATAAATGTTTAGCCAGACTGGAATTAGGAACTCGTGACAAAAATACTTCTCACTATTTGATAGTCAATCCACTCTAGTTGGTTGGTTAATCATCTTGGATTATATAGTTGACTAAAACATTTTTTTTCTATTATGATAAAACTATCAACATAGTCGTCATGATGACCAATATATTCAACATCATAGACTTGTCCATTATACCTATGTAGCTGTAACCAAAATTGATTCCTATGTCTCCTCTCAGTAGGGTCTATGGAATTGAATTTTGAGACATCAACATAAAAAGTGAACTCAAATATTTCTTTAGAAAACTCACTCTCAAAACTTTTCTTGTTATAATAATTTTTATTTTATGAATATAGTGAATAAATGACTTTGAAAATAATTACATGTGGTTAAGTGACTCAAATGAATTGAACAATATTCTTTTGCATGAGTTTGTTTAAAAATTTTATCTACATGTATGATGCAACCATTCTCCTCTATTTACCAGGGAAAAAACATTATAATTAAGTTATTATACATAATTAGTAATTTTAAGACATAAACAATATGGTAAGTGAATAAAAAAGTTTTCATATGTTGGAAAAACTAACTCTCTAGATTACTCATCTACTAGAAAAACATTAAAGTGTTCAAGTAATAAACACATGGTTATACAAGTAACTCAAGCTTAGTGTTTGTTATAATCAAAACTCATAAAAGGTCCATAAGGATTCTACCATAGATGGGCTACATAGGTTAAACCATCTAAGATCTCAACAATCTCCTATTTTTTTTATGATGACAAAAACTTTAGTAAATAAGTAAGTATATCATAAATGATGCATGTCAAAATAGATGTTTATTTCGTGTAACTATGTTTTATGTACACGTAATTAATACTTAGAATACATGAATCACATAATATATAAACAAGTATAAAAGAAACTATAAGAAAACAATAAGGAAAACATCAAAAATTGAATAAAAAAATTTGATAACCCCTTTTGACATATAAAAATGGGATCATAGAAGAAATAATCATTTTTGTAATAGTGAAGGTGGAGGTGGTTGTTGGAAAGGCTATTCATGTGTATCAGTAGAAGGTGTAATTGAATTGTTTAAGGAGCTAAGCAAAAAAACTAAGAATCTAAGAAATAAACATAGAGGCAAAATGCTCAATTTGTTGAACTTGCCTTTCTTTCATAACTTTTACTTGATTAGCTATTTATTGACGTTTGTATATTAAGAATGGTGGTTGGTCGTTCGTTGATGGGACAACATGAACAACCTTTGAGCTAAAAGTCCTTGGTAAAAGAACTTCAAGAAGGGAAACAATCCTTTGTTCTTCAACAACAACTTCAATGTGTTGATCAACAATCACTTAGCTTATATTCCTAAAGCTTTTCATTTTATCCCTTTCAATTGTTAGCCTACGTGCTTCTAAATGTCATGCCAAGCTAAAGGAATATTTTTCCTTTAGCATATGATATTGTAGATGCCTACTTTTAATAACAATATCAACCTCTAGATCCAAATGAAGTTTTATTAAGAAGATCAATTGAGGTTATAATGACCAACAACTCCTTTTGGAACTTTCATCTGCATCTACTAAAAAGTGAACTTTGGCTCTTGAAGGAAAAATGTCGTTGAATCATTTATAGAGAAACACTAGGTAGGCCTCATAAATGTTAGACTGAACAAAAATATCTTCCTCTCTCAATGTAAGGGATTTCACTATTGTGTTAATAGATTTTATATTGTCATTTATGATTGTGGTGTAGGATAAGGATTTGTGAGATGGTGGTTTAGAGATTTTAGGAGGGGTAAGTGATTGGTTTTCTTATATGTAGTCTTTGTTGTATGGAATGTCTAGGAAAGGATAGGTTATGGGTTGTTTGGGTATGAGGTTGGAAGGTAATTCTTGGTAATTTGTGGTGGGTGGAGACCTATAGGGTGGATAAAAGGTTTCCAAGTGCAATTAACATATTGACATCTTGTGGGGTTTGATTGGAGATAAGGGGATTCGATAATGGTTGGGATAACTACTCATTGGTTCTAAAATATGATAGTTGAGGTTGAAGTTCAAAGGGTGGTTATGATGGTCCAGAAAGAGGAATAATGGAGTTAAGGGGGAGGGGGGATTACCTCTAATGATATTGAGGTTGCACTTGAGGAAGTTTTCACTTTCGTAGAAAGACAAACACAAGGCTTTCAAAGATTGAGATTAGTGTACTCATTTAATCATTTATTTGATTAGTGAAACCTCTTAAGAAGTTGTCCTAAAGGATAATTAAACTTAGTTTGGATGAAGCAATATAAAGTTGTGTTGTGTTATTTTCATGTTACTTGTTTGTTAGATAGTTTAGTCTAGTCATTCATAGAAAGAGTCTAAGAGATTTATTTAACCCTCCTTTTAATACTAGTTGTTCTAACACAACCTTCAATGTTCATAGTCTCTCCCAAATAAGGATGTGCACCATGATGTTAATATGTGGTTGTACCCTTTTATTGGAATAACATGCATGTTTTGTTAGTCTTTCAGGGGATGCTTTTAATATTTCATGGCTCTATATAAAGGGGAAGGTTCTATAACAAATTTGTGTTATAAATATAACATTTGGTTAGTCTTAACATAACATGTTATAACTAATTTGGAATATTCCCTAGTATCAAGTCAAAATTTGTACATAACAAGTTTTAACCTTATTCCCTTATCCACTTAAGGTGAGAGGTTGTGTACCTTAAAAGAGTGCTCGAGAGGAAAAGATCGATAATAATTTATGAATAATATGATAAATAATTTAAGGTATATTCTCAAGAACTCCTATTTTAATGTACCTATTTTAACTTGAGGACGAAAGACTATATACTCTCAAGAGAGGCACATAGGTAAATAATTTAGTGATTAAATAAGGAAGAAATTGTTCAAGATGAATATGCCAAACTTGATTTACCATTTGTTTCCTTATCTACAACTTTATAAATTTATATGTTAACTAATGTACATTGGATGTTGTATTTTGTACAATCATGTATGAAATTTTTACATAACTATTAGGATATATCACTAGTATGTAACTACTAGAGGTAAATCCTTGATAAATTAGACCTTTAAATTGGATTACTTATGTCTTAGGAAGTAAGTTACAACAATAATAGGCACATGATCCATTAACCATCGAGAAGTCAAATTATAATTGTTTGTGTCTATAACTATAAAAAAAAAACACTTAAGAAAAAAAAAAACTCCTCATGAATATTTTGACTAAGGTTCATGAAATTTTTGAAAATTTACCTAGAAAACTTACATAATTTAAAACATTAACATGAATTTTGTAATCTTTTTAATAAGTTAGTTAACAACACATTCATATAATTTGTTTTATTCAACTAAACAAAGAAAAAAAAATGAAGAAAGCATGAATTTTGTAATTTTTTTAATAATATATTAATAACACAATCTTATGTACATTTATTTCATTAAGCTAAAATAAAAAAAGAAACAAAAAGAAAAAAAAATACATACAATACATGATAAGGAGGAAAATCATGAAACATAACATGAGATGATTTTTGTTTTGTTACAAAATTCACACCGAAAAAACAAAGAAAAAAATAACATAATATAAATCAATTATGCCTTATAACATAATATAATATATATATATATATATATTTTTTTTTTTCCTCAAGTTAAAAACAAGATAAAACAAGATATGAGTATGTGTCTCATAAAATCAAAGTCTGAATTCTTTTATATTTTTGTAAAACAAATTAATAACTCAATGTTATTATAACAACTAGTTATAAATCAAATAAAATATTTTAATAAAACCAATTTCTTACTGTCTTATTTTTTTAATTAACAACATTTATTTTTATATATGGTTTTTTTGACTACTTTTAACATTTTTAACATGAGAGATATGAGGGAGGAAAAACTAGAGGCAAATAAAGCAAAATATTATATATATAATTTTAATTTTCTTAAAAGTAAGAGAAAAGAGAGGGAAGTGTTTAATAAATATGGAGGGCAGGAAAGGAAGGTATGATAGGTGGGTGTGATGTGGATTGTTTTGATTGATTAAGGTTCATTATTTCATTGATCCCAGGCATGAAGGGTTGAGAAGGAGACTTTGAAGTGAATCTCTGTCCCCTCTCTTCTTTCCAATGAATTTGTCTCTGCACTTCCACTCTCCATCTGTCTCTATCACCTCCCCAAACCGTCACCCTACCTAATAATCTTTTTCTCACTTCATACAATTAATATTATAACTTTCTTTACACAATTTCTACTCATCAAATTAAAAAAAATATTTTAATAATTAAAACATCTTTGTTTTTCATTTCTAAAAAAAATATAATATTTTTTTTTATTTTTTTCTTATTTAAAAAGAGAACAAAAATTATGAGGATAAAATTACAATTTGCAGTCTCTCAGTAACCGTTCCCATAAACTTTCTTCATACATTAAATAAACTTTCTTCATACATTAAATTAAGATAACGATTGAAAACGCTGTTTGTTCAGTACTATATTTCTTTATGTCTACAAAGAGAGATAATAAGATACAGTGGCAAACCCACATGCAGCATATTAATCAGAAGAGTATAAATTAGTTTTGCAATCACTTTAATTCAATATTTAAGGAAGTGTCATGAGTGATAGAACAATTCTAATATATAATTTAGTAATTTAGTTTATTATCCATTATTTTATGGTAATAATAAATAACTTCTACCATCTATAAATATTTCAACCTTAACTTGGTAAAAATCCATAGTTATTTTCTGAGATACAAAATAATTAGTAAATAAAAAATAATAATACACCAACATAAAATTTCGTATGAGTATTTGTATACTTTAAATTTGTTATATTTAAGGTTATTAGGCAAAGGTATTAAATCTTGTTAACATATATTTAAAATTTGTAAGATTAGTCAAATTAAAAAGAGAAAAAGTTGTAAGTACAGTAATTGGTATGGTTAGTTAATGAATGCGATGAAAGAAGTGACAAGTGTGAGGACGACACGTTTGCGTGTTAAGTTGACAACTACAAGACAACAAAGAGAGGCGGTGCGTGGACGGAGAGATGCAACGTTTCATGTTTTATTTCTTTGTTTGTTTTTTGTAATAATATTTATTTTTGTGAGTGTTGTGTTTTTGTATTTGTAATTGCATTGTTGGATGGGATATGTTTTCAGAATTGAGGTTGATGTCAAAGTGTGACAAAACAATCTTCCACGCGTTGGAATGTTGTGTCCCATTGACATTCATTCATTTATTCATCCCTTTCAAAATTTTAATTTATCAGTATGTGACTGCGACTTCCATTCCCACTTGCAATTTTCACCCACTACTCCTTTTCCAACTATGTTATTTCTTTTTTTTTTTCAAATATACCAATTTCAAAAATATTATTTAAATAATCTATGAAATTGAATTTGGATAGATGTATCCGAGATGAAATTCTTAATATACCTATACTGATGCTAGAAAATCTAGCTGAAATTCAGTTTTTGGAACAATCAAATTTGCTTTTTTATTTTTTAAAAGAATTAAAAAAATTGGAAAAAAAATTGAGTAAATGACTATTTCACAAATAGAATTTGGTTTCTCATGACTAGAATTCTTAACCTGAGCTGTAATGTAAGAGATAGTTTAGAAATTAAAATTTAAATAGATTTATTTGGATAATTTTTTTTTTTTTGAAAACAAAAATCTATTATATATATATATGACAAATGGTCACTGAACATTTCATTTTAAACAGGAGAATAGAACATATTATAGAACCTAAAGTTATCAATTTTTATTCTCTCTCTCAATATATGTTAAGGGCTGATATATCTTTGTGTTCTTGAATCAGTTTTCATTATATGACTTTTGTGAGAATCTTGCTGGGAATTTTATGTTGTGTTCTCTGTTCCCATTACTGCAGTTCATTTTTTTCCTTTGATATGTTGCAGATGGGTAATGCAAATGCTGAAAGTGATGAAGGAAGAAAGAATGCTCCAGCATATCTATATGCAGAGAGAGTGAGTTGTGTAACAGTTCTAGCAGAGAGGGAATGACAGGTACTATGCTAAATGTTTGTAACAGAAGACTATATACAACAACTTGGGATTAACATTCTAGTCCTACATTTTCCTTGTTACTTTGTTCTTTGTGCTATCTTGAGATGTTACCAATCTCCTCAAATCTAGTGTAGTGTGGGATTTTTATAAATAAAATAGTGTATGTTTAGACTCTAATAGTCTGGTCTTGGTGTCATTCTTTAGTAGAACATTTTATTTTATCAAATTTTGGTGTTTGGGTGCAGTAGAAAGGTTGAGGCAGTCATTTCAACAACTTTTGAGATTTGTATCTTACTGAACATGTTTGTACCTTCTTAATAAATACTTTTTTTTCAAATAAAAATATTTAGATAATTTAGAAGGAAAAAACGGAGAAGTATTTCATCAAATTATCAAATGTTAAAATTATTAATTTTATATTTTTTTCCTTAAGAACTTCAGGATTTTAGTTTCTGAAATTTTATTTAATATTTAAGTCAATCAATTAATGTGACAAATTAGCATTAATAAAATGTGTTCTTATTTTTTTTAAATGAAAATTTATAAAGTAGGATACAATTAACACAATTTTGTTATAAGAAACTAAATAATTTATAGATTTCTTGTTTGATATAAAAAAAAAAAAAAATTTAAGAAATGCTTAAAAGATTAAAAAAAAAGTTGTGTAAAGTTTTGTTAGTTAAAAAATTCGGTTATATATGTATGTGTATTTTCATTTCATTGTAAATATAGAACGACTTCTAATGAATGTTCTAATTTTAGATATACATGTTGTAAAATTGTTGGTTTGAAAAAATAAGTTTTTTATTGATAAATAGTAGTTTCTAATATACATTAATTTTTATTAATGGAGATTGAATCACTCCAATTATGTCACTTCAAGCAAACCAACCTTAAAAAGATTAATTTATTTTTATTATACTTTTTAATGTTTTCTGATGAAACAAATTAGTCATCAACATATGTACTTTCAATTAGATTTGAGACATCTAATTTCAATTTAGTAAAATTCAATCGTGATTATAGTTTTTCTTATTGTACAAGTGAGTTCAATTTACATCAATCTTCCTCTATCATGTGTCCTTTATTATCCAAAACAAAAAAGCTCTTCTCACTAATAAATTTAATCAAACATTTGACCACACACAACCTTTACTTTTAGCCAGTTCAACAAGAGACATGTTTCTCCTTTAAGTTTTTTGTAAATTTTATAACCTACAACAAAAACACACTATCCCATTGTTTGAATAAACATTCCATGACTGTAAAATTAGGTTAATGAAAGAGACTTAATCCTAACTTAAACTACCCAAATACGCATAAAGTTTGAATAGAAAAAAGAAAGCAGAGTTTGATTTCTGACGTGTTTTTCTTATGGGGTTTTCATTTAGATAAATATATATGTGACTAATAAACCTTAAACTTATATACATATCAAGTTTTTTTAAAGGTGGTGTTTAATTTTGTTATTTTTTTTTTAAATGTGAAACTTATATTTAAATTTGGATTATTCTTAGTAATCTCTCTTCAGTTTGTGAGATATATACATATCAAACATGAATTAGACATTAATGAATAATTTAATAATGGTCTTTTAATAATGATTTTGATATTATGTTAAGAAGTAAACTTTAAGTCTACCTTAATTTTACAAAATCAACTTTTAAGATGAAATTTATATTTACTTTAAATTAATTTTTTTTTTTTAGTGAACGTGAGACTTCGGACACTTAAAGAAAAGAATTGAATACTTTTGTATTAAACTTGATGAAGTGATGAAACTTTAAGGATGAGTATGAGAAAGAGGGATTGTATTTTGGAGGGTCAAAGGTGGTGGTTAAAAGAAGTGTAATAAAGAAAATGAGAGATGTGAATGAAAAAAAAATGAAAAATGTAATTGAGAATGCAAAGTGTGGACCAATGTGAGAGCAGAAGACATAGGGATGGTGGGTACAGTAGGTAGCAGTGGTCCTCTGGCACTGTGACAACCACAAGCAAACCTCTTTCTCTTCTCACTCTTCTCACTGTACCTTTCTGGGCAGTGCTTGGTAGGCTACTGCTGCTACATCTTCTGCTCTATAATCCAACTGCAACAAGAAACTTCCTCACACACACAACAACAACCTTTTAATGCATGTCTCCCAACCAATTAATCCTTACAAGAATCCCTCAATCAATGGATTTCTATCTGGACCAGAACAACCCTTAACCTTTCCTTTCCTTCAAATATATTATACTCTCTTCCTTAAATCTAATCATTTATTACTAATTTCAATTCCATTGCTTTTCATCATCGTTATTTCAGAACACAATAAAACTATTTACTATCACTCACTGTCTTCCCCGACACACTCTTCTTCTTCTTCCATCTTCATTATTGCTGCTGCTGCTGCTGCTGCTGCTGTTCTTCCATAACTGGTAACAATGGAGTAAATACATTGGGAAGTTTTTTAAGTAGATGCAAAATACACCTATTTTTAAACTATCAAATTTTGAAATATTAAGTGCTATATAGGAAACCACATTGTTTCATTCTATAAATTAAATATTAAAATGAATATTAAATCAACTAAGTGAAGAAACGAAAGAATGATGTTTCATAAAAATAATGAAACTTTCAGAACTTCATTTTTTTACTGTTCAAATTCATTCCTGGTGTTTTGCTTGAAACATTAAAATCCAACTATTGTATCACTTCCGGCATTATAAATACTTAATTGAAAATTAGAAACTTTTTAGACATTTAATAAAACGAAATTTTTTATTAGAAATTTAATTAAAAATATTTAAATTTATAAATAACTTAAAACTTAATTAAATACTTTTTTTTTTATTTATTTTTTATGTGGAGACATAATAGTCATAATATCCCATCTAGGGATGTCAACGTGACGGGTACAGGATGGGTAGTAGTTTCTCCGTACCTTACTCATTGGATAAATATTTGTCCCGTATCCGTATCTATATTTGTCGAATATGGAGTATCTGCATAATTTTTTAATATTCACAGGTACCCACGAGTATTTACAAACAAATAAAAATAAATATTTAACAATATATTTTAATCGTAAATTCAAATAAAATACAATACATAACATTCATAAATTTTAAACAAAGTTTAAATAACTCATTTAAATAGTGTTGAATGACAGTTTACAAAGAAATGATTTTTGTTTAAAACTAATTGATAATAACTATCTCAAAATCAATATGTTAATATTTTAATCATATTTTTTATTTTTTATTTAATTTAAATTATAGTATAGCGGGTACGAGTATCCACGGATACGAATACTATGATACCCGTACCCACCCCATTAACATGCGGGTATTAAAAATAACTGTACCCGTTACGAGTTTTATTCACAGATATCCACAAATATGAATTTTTTTGACATTCCTAATCTCAACTAATGACAAAAACTAACATTAAAAACTTTATTAAAAAATATAAAAATTTTGAATTCTTACTAAAATAACCCTTTTATTGAGAACTATATTAAAAATATTTAAATTTATAAAAGATTCACAATTTAATTTAGGTATTTTTGGATGTAGTTGTGAAGTTGGATCTAATAGTTGTTGGGGTTATGGGTTGGAGGGTGATTTATTTGATGCCATGATTCTAAAAAAACAAATATATGTATTGGGAGAGGTCAAAGTGGCCCTCACAAAAATGTATTAAATCAAAGCTCGGAAACATGAAGGCCCATAGTCCCTACGTTGCCAACCAAATCCTCTCTTTTCTAGGTTTTTGTCCAAATTTCTAAAATAGTAGGTTTTTGAACTCCATTGGAACATGATAGATTATAGGGATAAAATTTTATATTTTCATTCACTATTAAATAAACTCTTTTATTCATGACAGTGTGCATTAGAGAGTCGAAATGCAACCACGGTCCAATAATTACTGAAGTTTCCATTGATATCGAGGATGAACCTAATGCCATCAAGAATGGGCCTAAGAATGATGAGGGATTTCACAATATAACTAGGAGGAATACGATCACTGAATATTTGCATTCTGTTACAATTATGTTATCGTAATGCTCATTTGAATAAGATAGGACGTATAATTTCACAATATAATTTCCTCTCTTCTTCTCGAAGGATTAATCCTGACCTCTAATTCAAGATTTTATTTCTCTTCCCCTATCAATTTGGTGCTTTGATTGATTTCTCCCATGGCTCAAACTCGTGCTTACCAATCAGATCTCCTCCCTTGAATGCCATTCACTTCATTTTTCACTAATTTTTCTTTCTAAAACTTTCTTTTTAGTTTAAATAAATATTTGTTCCTCTTTAATTAATTAGTTTTTATTGTTAGTGTAGAAAAATAGAGTTTTTATAAAAATGTCACAAAAATGTTTATTTTATTACTCTTTTATTGCATTTTAGTTCTCTTCCTTTTTAAGACTCTCTTTTTAATAAAACTAGTTTGCTAGGATACTCTCTTAATGGTGTTAAATTGAATTTGACCCCTTATCTAACTTTTCTTTGTTGCAAGGATGCCCATAATATTGTTGGTCAAAACGCATAGCTCAACTTAAGTCTCACATATGTCCTCGTTACAACAAGAGAAAAGTTAATGGTATTGAGAAAATGTTTTGACATCCATTTTTCTCCCCCATACAAAGTTTTGCGGAAAACATGCCAAATGTTATAAGGTTCAAACAAGTGTATGTTTATGTTAGAAAGTTCCATTAGTGTAATGTGAAAGCATATGAAGGTTACTATAGTCTCATTAGTGTAAGTGTAAATTTTAATTTATATATTTACATAAGATGAAGGTTAGTATAGTTTCATTAGTGTAAGTGTAAATTTTAATTTATATATTTATGTATTTACAAATCGTAAGTGTAAACTTATTTGACAATTACTATTTCATAAATTTAAGACTTTTAGGATGCATTTAGTTTGATAGAAGAAAATAAAGAGTATGCAATGAAACAATTGCAAAAATATATAAAGAAACATCATCATATCTATCAAACATACCTTCAAAGCAAAGGCTTCAAAGCAAAAGTAGACCGAGTGATATATTTCCTAAATATTGAAATTGGTTGATAAATAACAAATAGAGTGATTCTAGATATAAGGTAAAGTTATTTTTTTATTATATATATATATATATATATATATTTTAATTTTAATTTGTTGTTTACTTTTATAGCATAATATTAAATTATTATTTTATATAGGAAAAAAAGCCTGGAAAACAAAGCTAGTTGGAGGAGTAAGAAAAAATTAAATCAATTAACAAAATCAATCATTTAGAAGGCATTTGAAATGGTAATGATATTAGCTTATGATTTTTTTTTATTTAATCAACTTTGTTTCTTATTTATTTAATTTAACTTTGTGTCTTATTTATTTTGAATAGAAAGAAGAATTAGGAAGTGGTGACGGTTGCAATAGACATATGGAAGACTACACTAAGGAGAGTTGATGGAACTTGGTGCATTTCAAGTGGAGAAGAAATGATGGTAAGCAAAAAATAATTTTAGTTTTATTTTAATGGATCAATTGTTCCTGATTGTCAACTAAGTAAATGTCTTATATTTTAAAATTAAGTTGTAGCCAACTTAAATTAAGTTATGCATTAACTATTTGATGAGGTGATTTTTTTAGTGTCATAGTATCATTTAATTTGCTTTATGATTTGAATCTTTATTTATTTGGTTTAATCATATTCAAATTAATTTTATATTGGCATTGTGACATGTTTACAATGTTAATTATTCTCTCAACAATTTCTAGGATAATTTGAAAAATGTGACTGAAGTATACAAAGAAGAAATTGGAAAAACACATATCCCATTAGTAAAGCACTTTGAATTTGTGTTAGGAACACAACCAAATCATTCACAAGGTATAGAAAATATATTAATGACAGAATGCACATGATTTAGAGTTAGAAGTGCCCAAATTGAATAATATCATCTAAAAGCATGAAAAGACTAATATGCAATTTCAAAGTGAATTACAGTCTCAACATCAATAAGTTCAAGAACTTGTTATGAAAACTCAAGAAGACAAAATGAAACAAGATATTGAAATGGAGGTGAAGCATCAAATGATAACTGTATCGGAAGACTTATCATTCATTGGAGTGTCTAACTCTTCCAACTCTTCAAATACAACATTTAAAAATATTATTACAAGTACGGTCAACTTAATTATTGTCACAATATTAGTGACATATTTATATTTTTTGATGACAAATATTTATATCATTAAAACTATTTTTTCTTGTAATGTACATAAATAAAAGAAAAAAGCATGATAAGCTCTCAATAGAGTAGACATTTGACGTTTTATCTCCATTTCAACATCTGTTTAATTTTGTCTTGTTGAATTTTTATAGGAAGTTCTTGTCCTTTGTAAGTCACTCTAAAGTTTCATATTAATTTCTTCTTACTTATGGATAACATGAGTACTTCTAACTAAATCATGTGCACTCTTTTGTGCACTCTAAATTTGACTTTGAAAATTCTATTTCTCCACATTCTCTTTTATCATTGATATATTTCCTATACCTTGTGAATAATTTGGTTTTGTTTCTAGCACAAATTTACAGTCTTTTACCAACGAGATAGATGCATTTTCAATTTCTACTCCATAAAATTTACTCACATTGTTCAAATTATACTCTAAAATATTTAGAGAAAATAATTAACATTATAATTATAAATATATCATAATACCAAAATAAAATTGTTATGAATATGACTAAACCAAATAAATAATTATTCCAAACATAAAACAAATTAAATAACACTCAAAAAGTCACCTCTCATAAGGTAGTTACACCTAACTTAATTAGCATGGGTTCCAACTTAATTTTAAAATACAGGACATTTACTTAGTTAAAAGGAAATAGTTGATCCATTAAAATAAAACCAAAAGTTATTTTTCTTCTTTCTTTTACTTCCCATGATTTCTTCTCCATCTGGAACATACCAAATTTCATCTTCTTTCATTCATGTATCCTTCCATACGTCCATTGCACTTGACCATTCACCACTTCTTAAATCTCCTTTTTATTAAAATAATTAAAATAAGACATAAAGTTAGATAAAGTAGAGAATAAAATACGTTGATTAAATAAAGTAAAAAATAAACTTATAAATATCATAACCATTTCATATGCTTTTGAATAATTGATTTTCTTAATAATTCATTTAATTTCTTGCTTATTCCCACTAGCTTTATTTTTCAAACTGTTTTTCTGTATAAATATAAAAATAATTTAATATTATGATATAAAAATAAACAAAATGTCAACTTCAAACTTTTATATATATATATATATATATATATATATATATATATATATATAAACTTTACCTTAAATTTGGAATCGTTTCATTTTAACCAATTTCAATGAGGTAAATTCATTAGTCTACCTTTATTTTAAAGGTATGTTTGATAGAGATAATAATATTTCTTTCTATATTACTTTTACAATTGTTTCATTGCATACTCTTTATTATTTTTTCACGCATCCTAAAAATTATAATTTGATAAAGTAATAATTGCTAAATAATTTTTGGGACACATGATAAATATTTAAATAAAAAATTATACTTAAACTAATAAAACTACACTAACCTTTATATACATCCACATTCCACCCTTGGATATTTTTTTCCAAATTTTAACTTGTAATAGAGTTTTTTACGTAAACACATGCTTCATCCTTATTTTTCACAAAATTTAAAATATGGGGAAAATTGGATATCTAAATTTTTCCCCATTCTTGTTAACTTTTCCCTTTTCTTTGGAAAATTTGCATCAATACTATGTCGATGTCTTTTCTTATAAATTTTTTTAATTTGGAAAATTTGTTAACTATTCATGATAATCCCAATGTTTCTAATTTTAATTTGGAAAATTTGTTTTTTTGTAGTTTAGGGTAGAGCATAAGTTATACATGATAATCCCAATGTTTCTAATCTTACTTCTTTTTTTCCAGCAACTCTTTAGTCTTTGCTCTTCTTTCATGGATACAGTTTCCTACGTTTTTAAACAAAACTGATATCTTCATAAGGGCTCAGGCACAACAACAATATGCGAATACTATATATAAAGTCAAGACATTGTACACTTGTTATCTCAATTAACACAAAATCCAGTGATCAATTGTTAGTCTCAAATATCTAACCAATAAATTTTCAAAATTTATTGCAAATAAAATGTGCCAATTACAAAACATATATGTAAAAAACATAAGAAGAGTTTGAAGTAAAACCAATCACGATTTTCATAAAGGAGTTTGATTCCAAACAAGAGATGTGGCATAAATGATGGTTGGACATAATAGAAGACTAGCAAATGTTATTCACCAACACATCACATTGTTTTCTTGCAAACATTGAATTAAATTTTGAATGTGAAACAAAACTAATTCAAAATAAAATCTTAGAGAACTTAAAACATAACATAATCCAAGTGCCATGAATATTATTTTAAAATAAATTAATTAATGTTTCACGAAATTCTTGGAGAACATAGGTACATTCTCATAATAAAGTTAGGGAAATAAGCATCCAGGTGATTATTATTATTATCAGAATGTTAGTGAAAATAAATAATTACATACATTCGGTAGTGAGAACACCAATAATCACAAAAGAATAAGATTAAAACACAATAAACTAGAAAGAAGAAAAAGTAATACCTAGCAGAATTAGGTTTCTATCTTTGATTGAGAATTTGGGATAATTGTTGAATTTTGAACTTCATCGTTTTCCTTGTGGCTTTAGCGATTTTCTTTGTACCCTGAAACTGGTATGACTACAGCTCAAACAATATGCCAAGTTTTGTAAAACTAACTATGCAAATTGGAACCGTAATTACCCTACAATAATCCAAATTTTTTAAAACTTAAATGAATACTCCAAATATTATAAAATTAACTGTAGATTTTAATAGCATCAAGTAAACCTGAAAGGAAAAATAATGATGAAGCAGAGAAATGTTTTCAACTTGAGTAAATATTATGAATTAATATATAACAAAGGAAGTAGAGAAAGAAAGGTTAAAAAAAATCCAAAAGAGAAAAAAACAATAATAATATGTAGAACGTAGAAACGCAAAGATTTTGAATATAACTTGGTAATTATTGGATATTATGAAGGTCATGTTTTGTAGTCATGGGTGAAAAAGTAATAGCTAAAAGGGAATTTCTTGGCATTAGATAGACAGAGTTATGCAGTTGTTTTGCATACAAATAACAAATATAAATATGTAGCAATAAGTTATATATCTTTATGGTTAAAATACCTTTTTGTTCCAATTTCTGTCAAGTTTTTTCAAATAAGTCCTAATTTTGGTTTTGTGTTCAGATAGGTCCCAATTTTCGTCAATTTTGTTCAATTGGGTCCATTTTGCTAACACCGTTTAAATCATTAACGGCCATGAACAGTGACTGTCACGTGTCACTTCGTAGTTTTTTTAAATTTTTTTTATTTTTATTTTTATTTTTTTTAAAAAAAATTTAAATTTTTTTTAATATCTTTTTTAAATGTACACGTGTCAACCCAAGAGCGTACAACGTGTCACTTCGTGGTTTTTCTGAATTTTTTATTTTTTACTTTTTGAATTTTTTTTAAATGTCTACGTGTCAACCCAGTAGTGTGCCACGTGTCAAAGTCAATATTCTATATTCAATTTAGTCCCTATATTTGTTATTTTTGTTCAATTAGGTCCCAATTTTTGTTAACATTAACCAATTTGGTCCCTATCAAAGATGTGACCAAATTAAATTTTTATATCAAAGTTATAATGATGTGAATTTTAATATATTATACAAAAATATTTAATAAAAAATGTGAATTTTAATATAAAAATTAAATTTGGTTTTAATTTGGAAAGGGACCAAATTGGTTAATGTTAACAAAAATTGGGACCTAATTGAACAAAAATAACAAATATAGGAACCAAATTGAATTTAGAACATTGACTTTGACACGTGGCACGCTACTGGGTTGACATGTGGACATTTAAAAAAAAATTTAAAAAAACCACGAAGTGACACGTGACACACTCTTGGGTTGACACGTGTACATTTAAAAAAATTTAAAAAAATTTTAAAAAAATTCAAAAAAAATTCAAAAAAATAAAAAAAATTCAAAAAAACCACAAAGTGACACGTGACCGTCACTGTTCATGACCGTTAATGATTTAAACGGTGTTACCAAAAAAGGACCCAATTGAACAAAATTAACGAAAATTGGGACCTATTTGAACACAAAACCAAAATTATGACTTATTTAAAAAAACTTGACAAAAATTAGGACCAAAAAGATATTTTAACCTTTTATTTACAACTAACAATAGATATGTCACTTGAAATACTGTTATTTTGAATATTTAAAAAAAATAAGTTTTGCTTTTTCATCCTTTATTATGTCTTCTTTAATATCCCTTAAATATCTCTCATGAGAAATATCACATTAAATATTAACAACATTTATTTGGGATTTTGTAACAATATTAACAATAGTTTTTTGGGGGGAATTTTATAACAAATTAAACATAACTAATTTTCCATTAATACATATCAACTATTTTTTTTCCATGATTTTAACCATATAATATTCAGTGGCGGATCTTGACCAACATTGTCGGGGGAGCCAAAATAATACATCACATTTCATTATTGTCACTAACACAATAAAAATGAATATATAACTTAGTATAACGATAATATAATGAATCTATTCTTTTATTCTTCATCAATATACCTATTTAAAAAAAATACTAAAAAATAATTTATCATAATCTAATAAAAAATTTAGAGACATAAATACCAAAAGAAAATTCGATGATAATCAAACCACACTTAAAATTCAATTATAAAAAACACACAATACAATCATTTGTTCTTCTATGTTCAT
>Ga0214543_1003456_pt1 | contig 30601 bp, 10 predicted proteins | sample CNSS2metaG_FD_160094 | JGI IMG/M metagenome (GOLD analysis project Ga0214543, IMG submission 160094) | Root nodule microbial communities from cowpea collected in UCLA plant growth center, Los Angeles, California, USA - CNSS2 | ecosystem: Host-associated > Plants > Roots > Nodule | place: USA... | reverse complement strand
GCCTCGACCCCGCATAGCCCGTGGGTTAAGTGAGCTCAACCCGTTTTGATCCATTATCGCAAAAAAAAAAAAAATCCCAACCCGACCCGGCTCGAACCCGTGGTGAGCCGGGTTGGCTCACGGGTTCTGGCTCACATTGACATCTCTAACGATAATTATGATTTGTAGTTAAAAATCTATTGAAGTGATTAATCCCCATTTTTTAAAATAATATTAAATACAATTTTAATCTTTCCATTTTAAAGAAGTCAATTAGTTATTGGTATTTAAAAATATGTAATTTTGGTCCAATATTTATTTTGTAAATGTTTTACTTTTTCTTTTTCCAATTTAAACCTACGTTATATATTCATTTAATTTACATATAAAAAAATATTTAATTAATTAGAATGTAAGAAATAACTCTAAATATTATAATCTTTTAAAATAGAAGAATCAAATTGTGGACTGGACGCAATAAGTGGACCAAAATTATATTAATCAATACTTTAAATTGAAAGCATAATTGTGCAGCAGGTAGGTAGGAACATGTAAATTTAAAGTTCTTGACATTTAAGTTGTAACGCCTCATTTAATTTAATGCGTAAAATTAAAGGAAACGTCACACAGAGATAACAATGTAGCGTATTCCTGGGGTTCTAAACACAACCCCTACAAAGAAATCGGGCACACCACGATGCCATAGGAAAACGGAAAACCAACCTAACAAAGAGTGTAAAGTAGAAACACATGAAAAGATACATGGGCCTTAGCCCTAAAGAAAATATGAAGAGAACTCCAGCCCAGATGGCTAAGCAGCGGAATCACCATTCCCTTGTTGGCCACGAGAACTTTGCCCACCTGCTCCTATCAATCGAATTGATGATCATCACAAGAAAGAAGAACCACATACAAGACAATCACACAACAAACAGGGTAAGCTAGAGCCAATAACATATTCATCATACAGTCAATTATATTTTCACCATCCAATATTCATACCACAACCAAGCATGTTATGACCTTCCAAACGATACACTACGACACGACTCGACTCATCCGGATACGTATAACTTAGTCGGATTCAGTGGATGCTCGCACTTGTAGTGGATGCCTCTGCTCGACCCTGAGCTGCTCATCTCCGAGCTATGTGTTACAAGTGTTACGATAGATCAATTTTCCCTCACCACAAGGTTAGCCCTTAATGAATCTCAGGCCTCCTGCTACTCTCACCACAGGAGTCAGTCCGCTCTAAGTGAGACTAACTGACTCCTTAGAGTGTCAGGATGCAACCTTAACTTGAATCCTTACATAGTTATACAGATGGGGCACCACCATAGACACCCACTAACAGGGGCCATGGAATTACGTCCCGACCACTGAAGCGCAACCCTGAAAGTCCCACCTAGAGACCCCAAGGAATTATGCACTGACACAGATCGACCTCATTCACATAACCAAAAATAATAATTACCACGCATAGGTATACATCACTCGTACCAACCTTTGAAGCCAACGCCTTTCAAGATCCAGGCCCCACTCATTCCAACACCTCATAGTTTATCCATGTAAATAAGATCCAACTCATCATGTTATCATGCCACTTTAATGTTATCCGTCTCATTTAATTCACATGCCAATTCTCATACCAACCCATCATCTACAATTAATGAATCATGCCAAATATACTTCATGCTCCATTTTATACATATCACTCATCATACAATCATACTCAACCAAAATAGATCATTCAGGAACCAACAAACATCCAAACACTGCACTGTCTCGCCCAGCACCTCGCTCAAGCTGAGGGGTCTCGCTCAGGCGAGACAGTCTCGCTCAGGCGAGGTCCCCCCCTCCGCCTAGGCAAGGGCACAAGAACAGGAGCATGAGCAATGCGGGATCTCGCTTAGGCGAGATCCCTCTCGCCTGGGCGAGTTGCCTACTCGCTCAAAAGCCACAGTGGGTCGCCTGGGCGACCATTCGTGGAGAAAAAGACTTAGGCGAGTTTATCAGTGCCCGCCACTGTTTTCACCTGCAACAGATGCAAATACGTACCACAAGCAACAATCCAACCGTATCATACATCCATATCAACAGGCAAACATAAGGAGATCACCAACCACATAAAATAGCAAACTCGTACCAAACAACCGAAGGGTTCTAGCTTCCCTTACCTGGAAATGGGTTTGCACGGGACTTCTACACTGAAACAAGGAGCACAGCAGCTCTAGAACCCGACTCGCAAACTGGAACAGCAAGTTAAACGAGTCATTATAGAGTTTCCCACTGTGACTACGAGACTACACTAGACAGAGGCGATAAGGTGAAAAAGTACTTACGTGAGCAGAACTATGGCCAAGATGGAACGTGAATCGGAAGAACATCGGAACCCTAGCAGAGGTAGAAGACGGCTGCGGCTCTAATGCAAGGATAACGATTTTCTGAAATGCCAAGAAGTGAAGTGTTTAGGGCAGCCCCTAAGACTTTATCTGTTGGGCCGGCCTTAGGCCCACTTACAAGGGCAGTCCACTAACTTTTAGGGCAAAAATAAAAAGGGGCCTTACATTTATATTAAATATCCTATTATTATTTCTAATTAACTAAAAAGTCGTTAGTGCTGGTATAACACAATAAAAAATCTTACTATAACACAATAAAAATATTATATGTGATGTATTATGTATTATGTTATTACGAATTGTGAGGTGTCAATACAAGTATTTAAAGCCCGAATTTGTGTATTTTTAATTCTTTTTTCCCTTAAACACGTGATCACGAGTTTGATTTTTGGGTCATGTGTATGTGTACAAGAAATAATTTCTGAAGCGGGTAAACACATTGAATAAATTTATTGTAACTTGAAAGATTATTCCTTCAACTTTCACTTGATTATAAATGGTTGATTCAGAGGTTTATTATTATTTTTTATTTTTTTATTGAACTTTATCTACTATGTTAAAATTCAATATTATTACAGTAAACAAAAGTATATGTTCTTTGTACCAAAAGTAAAAATCAAAAAATATTTCAACTTAATAAATTACATTCAGGATAAAATAGTTTTGTCCCTTAACCGTAGAAAGTAGAGCTTTATTTAGAAACAAATCAATTACAAATTTAAAGATATTTATCGGCTAATCTCTCTGGAATATCTTCTAAAATAATAACTACTAAAACTAACAATCAACTTTTAAAATAACAACTCTCCATATATATTATTTTATAATAATTATCGAATGTGGTTACAAAGATAAAATACACAATTAAAAATATCTTGAATATCTCAAAATATCTCCAATAGCTAAGCCTTTTGGAGATCTGCTTTCTCAATTCACGTAATTTCTCAATATCTTGGCCTTTTGGAGATATGCTTTCCCAATTCACCTGACTTTTTCTTAGCTCAATCTTTTGGGGATTTGCTTCCCCTCTTACATGATTCTTTACTCACTCAACCTTTTGGAGATCTACTTCCTTATCTCTTTCTCAACTCGATTGCTAAAGGGCATCCCATATGGTATATAGCCTTCCAACCTTTGAGTTTCCATTTTTCAAAATGAAAACAAGAAAGTTGCTTTTAGAAACTGTAGCTTGTGATTCTGTAGGTCCATCATTGTGTGTTACCTTCCCCGCACGTGTCTTGAATTAAAGAATTTTGTAGAATTTCAACTAACAAGATCTTTCCACATCTGGATTTGTACAACTTTTTGCTGAACTTCCCTTTCTAAATCGTTGCCGCCTCCCTGAAGCATTTTGAATTCTCCTGCCCCTTTTGCTCACTCTCCCTATCTTTCAATGCTCGTTCCTATTCTTGCCTTTTCTCCTCAAGGTGCATTCCATTTCTCTTCTCAACAACACCTCTTTTTGTCCTGCATTCAGCTCCTTCAAGTTTAGCTTTTTATTCATTTGCCCCTATTTACGTGCACTTTTTTAATGTTCTTAGTTCTCTATTACGTAGAATGCATGTAGGTTTTGTCTAGATTATTGTTGTTTTTTCATTGTTTCTCTGTATTCTCTGGGTTTCAAATATTTTAAGGCGGACTTAGTTGTCTTCCATAAGGGTTTTCGCGTTTCATTTATCCAACCAAATGACATCCTTTGATTCTTACTTCCCCTGGGTCACGCTTAACCTTAGAAAAGGAACTACCTCCCTGACTTCCCTTGCCAAGATTAGGGCTTCTAGACATAAACAAACTTTATGTAAAAGTGATGAAAAAGATGTTATAGTCGCTATATAAATGAACCCATGTGCATGGACGATTCCATTCCCCCCTCAGAAATTCACTTTTATTTACGTTATCCTCTTCGAAAAACCCGGACTTCGACTACCATTCAATACTTTTGAGAAAGAAATTCTCACTACCTTGAACGTCTCCCCAACCCAACTCCATGCTAATATGTTCCTATGCTTTTTTGAGCTAAAAAAGTCCTTTCCAAGCATATGTGGGTTTCTTTTAACGGGGTTAGTGGTCGAGGTCTCCTGACCCTTTTTAACTCCTTCTGTAAAGGTTTCAATGGAGTCTTCATAAAGATACTGGCCACTGATCATAACCCTAACCTTTAGAGCCCTTGACAATTAGAAGACCTTGACTCCTCCGAGCAAAAAGATTGTCTAATGTTGGAAAAGTTGGAGAGTATTTTTTCTCTCGTAAATTGTTAGAGCTTGAATATTGGGTGGTGAGCTTAAAATTTTAAATTGGTATACACCTTCCCTTTCTTCTTTAAGTCACATATTTTTTTTCTCATCTTCTTATTTCTCTTATCTATTGATGATAGAAAATCTCATGGCAATGTCACAAGAAGAAATGGTTCGCTGAGCTCGTCAACTAAAGAAGCCAAAGGGCACACAACCAAAGTCAGCCTTTCCATTCCTCTGACCATGGAACTAGATAAAAGAGCATCGGGATATGAGCCCCGACTTAAAAGGCGCAAAGCCACCAAGAAGAAGAAAGGCACTAAACCTGCCTTAAAAGCTTTAGTACCTATTGACCAACTTCCTCCCTTACAGTCTACAATGCATACTACAACAATCCCAAAGTTACTTTTTGGGACCTAGGATTTCACCACTTTTCCCATGGTCGTGAGCATAATTTTATCGATCACAATGTTGCACTGATGAAAACCCAGGACATGGGTGTTATTCAAGAAAGGCTCATTGAATTTCTTCACAAGGCTGAGGCTTCAACCTTTTCCATTTTAGAACATCTCCAAGGTCTCCTTTACAAGGATGACTAGAGGAGCAAAGAATTGGAAGCCTCTCTCAATGAGACAACTCGCTTGCACAATGAGATAGTTGAATTAACTCCTCTTTGAGAGCAAGTGAAAGATAAGGAAGCAAAGCTTTCTAACATAGAGAAGAAATTAAAGGAAGTAGAGGATCATTGCTCAGCCTTGGAAATTGAGAAAGAGAAATGGAATTCAATCGAATAACTCATGAAGGATCAAATTGGTTCCTCGCTGAATATAGGATTTCAATTAGCATTGAACCAAGCTCGTGTTGCTTGTCTCAATGTTGATTTGTCCCTTGTGGATATCTCCAAAACTATGGTGGATGGCCAATTAGTGGAGATAGAAGATTAGAAACGTAGTAATTTATTTTGTTATTGAACTTTATCTGGTTTCTACCAACTAGGTTTATTTTTTGAACACTTTGACATCTTATCTTTTGATCTTTTGATATTTACGTTTTGGATATATTGCCTTCGCACTTAACTTGTTTGACATAATGTTGGTAGTACATATCTTTGTCAACTCAAATTTTTGAGGAATAACCAATTTTTCCTCAACTAATCAATAAAGGATTTTAAAATACAAGCTCTTATTATTAAAAACAACCAACTCTTTTTTAGGTTTATTTCATACGAAAAAGGTCGTGCAAAAGACAAACCCTTAACATTAAAAATGATTAACTTTTTTTCTTGACTTATTTCATACAAAGAAGCTTGCCCAAAAGATGAGCCCTCAACATAGAAAATGACTAACTCCTTTTTTGACTTATTTCATATGCAGAAGGTTGTCCAAAAGACGAGCCCTTAGCATTAAAAACGACTAACTCATTTTTTGACTTATTTCATACAAAGAATATCGTCCAAAAGACAAGCCCTCAACATTAAAAATGACTAACTCTTTTTTTGACTTATTTCATACGAAGAAAGTCATCCAAGAAACGAGCCCTTAGGATTTAAAAAGGAGTAACTCCTTTTTTGACTTATTTGATACGAAGAAGGTTGTCCAAAAGATGAGCCCTTGGTTTCAAAATACTTGTCCAATGAATCTTTCCACATCGAGTAATCTTCCCTGTCTTAAAACTATCACAAAACATATACCTTATTTACAAAAAGATGTTAGCTTGCCAGCTTTGGTGAGCCCTAGCTCAGATTGTTTTGTTTAAGGAGGTATCCTCTTACTCTTTGGCAAGCCTTAGCTCAAATTGTTTTTTTAAGCATGCATCCTTTTGCTTTTTGGCCTCAAATTGTTTTGTTCAAGCAAGTATCCTTCTACTCTTTAGCAAGCCCTAGCTCAAATTTTTTGTTTAAGCAAGTATCATCTTACTCTTTTGTGAGTCGTAGCTTAGATTATTTTCTTTAAGCAGGTATCCTTCTGCTTTTTGGTGAGCCTTAGTTTAGATTATTTTGTTTAAGTAGGTATCCTCCTGCTCTTTGGGGAGCCCTAACTCATATTCTTTTGTTTAATTAGGTATTATCCTCCTCTTTGGCAAGCCATAACTAATTTTTTTTTATTTAAGCAGGTATCTTCTTGCTCTCGGGCAAACCATAGCTCAAATTGTTTTGTTTAAGTAGGTATCCTCCTGCTCTTTGGTGAGCCCTAGCTTAAATTTTTTTGTTTAAGCACGTATCCTCTTACTTTTTAACAAGCCCTAGCTCAAGTTGTTTTGTTTAAGCAAGTATCCTTTTGCATTTTTACAAGTTTTGTTTAAGTAGTTATCCTCTTGCTCTTTGGCAAGCCCTGGGTCAAATTGTTTTGTTTAAGTAGGTATCCTCCTACTCTTTAACGAGCTCTGGCTCAAATTGTTTTGTTTAAGAAGATATCTCTTGCTCTTTGACAAGCCCTAGCTCAAATTGTGTTGTTTAAGCAGGTATCCTCCTGCTCTTTGGCAAGCCCTAGCTCAAATAGTTTTGTTTAAGCATGTATCCTCTTTCTCTTTAACGAGCCCTAGCTCAAATAAATTCATAAGCTTGTTAGGAAATTAACTTCAATAAATTAGAAACCTTCCTCAAGAATTTTGTTCACAACCAACATTTCAAACTCGATAAAAGCTTCAAAGGAAATAACATAATGTTCTAAAATTCAACAAACACAAAAAATAACTTCAACTGAAATAAAATCGAAGATTTGTCGCGTTCTAAGTTCTCAGTATTTGCTTCCCGTCCAATGTCTCTAACTGGTAAGCTCCTCCCCCAACCATTTTATTTATGCGATAGGGTCTCGTCCATTTAGGCACAAGTTTATGTTCCATCTTGAAAAAGTTGTGCCTTTCTCAATACCATGTCCCCTTCTCGAAATTTTTGAGGAATTACCTTGGTCCTTTACCTTATCTTTATCCTTCTTTTAATAGCTCCACCGGTTATTCTGACAAACTTTTGTACTTCTTCTAAAGTATCCAGGTTATCTCGTAGCCCCTTTTTAGATTGTTCGACTGTAAATTCTTCAAATCTCCTTGTAGGCTCAAAAATTTCTATTGGCAACATTGCTTCAGTCCCATATACCAAGTTGAAAGGAGTTTCATGAGTGGTGGATTATGGATTCATATGGTATGACCCAAAACTCTGGGTATTTCCTCAAGCCATTCTCCCTTGGCGGTCAATAATTTGCACTTTAACCCTTTAAGGATGACTTTGTTGGCTGCTTCTGCCTGACCATTAGTATGAGATGTTCCACCGAAGAATATATCTATTTATCACTAAATTTATTAGAATTGATTGACGTGTGTACAAACAAACTGAGTTCCAATGTTAAAGATCAGGCACCTTGGGACACCAAACATGCATGTTAGCACAATGATTTGGTGCTTGAAGATTTGACAAAAGATATATGAAGACATTACATAATGACGTCATGGATTTAAGATAAATTGATGAAGACAAGAAGACTTGAAGATAAGTGTGTTGATCAAGCTTGGAGTTTGTACTAAATTTGGGTTTCACATGAAGATCACAAAGCTTGGAGGTTGGAGCTCTATGTGTAGACAATCTAACATTGTATAGGTGTATAGGGTCTGGTTGTATTCTTGTAACATGTTAAATTGATTTTTAATAGATGAAAGGGGTAGCTACTATAGTTCTGAAAGTTACATATTCAATCAGCTGAATTAATTTTCAATCGGTTCATTTCACTTAAGTCAAATAAAATCAACATATTTTGAATAGAAAAATCAACCTGTTGAATATGCCAACATACAGTCTATATAATATGGTTTTTAACAGAGAGTAATAAAAATTTCTATTTTTAGCGCGAAATTACTCTAAACTTTTGGAAAATTCTCTCTTTCTAGATCATGCAAATGTGTAATTGTTCATGAAGAATCTTTGAATTTCTTGGAGCATTTTTGCTTGGTTTAGAGACTTGGAGAAAGAGGTTTGGTTGGCTAGGGAGATTCATAATCCAAGTTTGATCTTTCTAAGGGTTTTGGGTGTTGCCTAGTTGTTTTCCAGGTCTTCAAGTGGGATCTTGTTGTGCTTAGTTGAGACTCTTGTAGGATTTAAAAGTCTTGGTGTTTGTTTTTGCATATTTTAAGATGAAGAAATTTGTAAAACATGGATTGAAACTAAAATTGAAAGATCAAACTAAGTTCTTATCATGATTACCATGCAAATCTAAGAAACTACAATGGAAACATCAAATGGAATTTGAAACTGCATGTTGAATTGGAATTTAATAGTGTAACAACAATGAATATAAATGTAAACGAAAAAGTAGTGCATAGAACATGTTATTCAATTGAATGCACGAAATTGTAAAGAATTATACACTATAAATGGATTTAATCTAAAGTGAAACAAAATTAAAGAAGAAAAATGGAATTCTAAGAAACTTGAATGTCAAATTCATTAAATGAAACCTCAATTACAACCATAGAAAGTACTACTCAACCACATAAGGCTGGAACAACCCCAAGAGCTCTACAAAATTCAAATCCAAAGCAGAGAAAATGTCTCCCTATGATGTAGTGTTCTATGAATGAATTTCTCAAATAGCCTTATAAAGACATCCTAATAACTTAATCTAATCACTAGAATATGTCAATTAAGGTAATTTTAACTGTCCAAACTAACTAACTACCTAACTCTAATCCTAGGTAACCTAAATAGCAAGTAAAATCTCTCAGCTTCTCTCCAAGACCATAGGCTACAATAGGCCAACGTGTTGTGCATAGAGTGTCCAATGGGCTTCCAATTGGTTTCCATTGGTTTCTTAAATGTCATAACTAGTCTTGGATAAAGTCCAGCTCCTTTGCCCAGTTCTTTTTCATCTCCAATTGCAAAGTGCAAGTCCATTACAATGTTTCCAACTCTCTCAACTTCAAGGGCAACCTCTCATAGTAGGTGTAAGAGATTCTTTTACAGCTTACAACCAATCATTTCCTCTCTTTAATTAGCTTCTTTTAACTACCTTAATTGGTTAACAAAGTTTTCTTTCCTTTCCTTCACAACACCTAAAGCAAAATTCTTTCAAGTTAATTTTCCCAATGGTAAAAATCAAATTATACACCAAGACTATAGCTAGAAAATTCACACTACACATAAAAATAGAAAGCAAAGCTAGAAAGTTCAACTCTGATGCTTAGGAAATTGCAATTGAAAAACTAGAAAAAAAAACTTAAAAATACAGATTAATACATTTTCATAAAATCCTTATTTTTTACAAGAAAAACTGAAAATGGATTAAATCCAAAGAATTAATACTAAGGAAAACCTAAAAGAAGTGTTTTCAACAATGAAAATCATGAAAAAATAGGGTCTTAACAAATCCCCCCGCCCCCCATTTTGATAGTGCTTTACACAATAAACTTTCAAGGTGAGAGGTTTTATATGAATTTATCACTGTCATTTTAGAATCAAATTAAGAGTAATTGTTTATGAAACATGAATTGTCTAATGCATTGCACTAGTTGTCTAGTACCCAAAACTATATTGCGCTTGTCATCTACAACATAGATAATTGACAAAAATGAGTATAGATAGGGTTAGTAAACCAAAAATCGTCTCCCAATGAATTAAATAGTAATCTCAGTATTCCATATCACAAAACCATATATAGAAACAAAAGTTAGACAAAATAGTAAAGTAAAATGGGGGCTTAGCCATATAGACGATATTTAAAAAAGGTGAAAATAAAATGATAAAAGAAGCAGATTGATTCTCCAATTCATTCACAATTAATTCTTCATCAATTATAAAATAATTACCATTCATCTATGTTTTGATCCAAGAAACATTAATCAATGAATTTAGTATCTCTCTGGTTCCAATAAGCGTTTATGTTTGAGATTTATATTTTTTTATCCCTTAAATGAAGTGAACAAGAGATTATTAGAATTAAGAAAAGTAATAAGAAATCTAATTAAAATCTATGATAGAATTCTAGACAAGTGATCAAAGACATCCCCATGGATAAAATTTGGAACTCAACAAATGATATAAGAAAATTCTTGATTAATTTATTAAGTATCTCTCACATTCCAAGAGTATACGTTCAACATTTAGATTCCTTTACCTCTTGAGTTAAGCAGACAAGAGATTGTTAGAATTAACAAAACCAACAAGAATTATAGTAAAAGATTTGAATTGAATTAGAACAAGAGTTCAAAACAATTCTAATAATAGTAATCATAATTCAAAAGGAGCAAATAATATAAGTACACTCTATTTCAAAATTAAACGAAGGAACTTGTTTAGCACAAAACATTCAAATTTACTATGAACTCACAAGGAATCAACTCAAAAATGTTTAACCTTCCATGCAAAGGTTAAGATAAAAAATTACAAAAGAGAAATAGAAAATATAATCTAAGTGTTCAATAGTGAAACATGTGCTAGTGAGCTCTCCCCTAACTCTAGTGAATTCTTCTTTTGTATCCCTTTGAGAATAATATTTGTATCTCTAATTTAGTAAGTATTTGATTCTATAAAATATACAATATCAAACACATATCTTCATCTTTTGGCATTAGAGAATCTAAAAGTAAAGTTATGACAATTCTTTAGATTGCGTTTGTCTTTTCTAGCTTAAGGAAATAAATCAAACAATATCCCATGTCATACCTGGAGAATAATCGCTTGCTTATGTGTTTAGCTTGCATGCCTTTACTATTCAATTCAAATCTTCAAATCAAATCTTTAATGTTGTGTTCAAAGGTCCTCTAGTTCTCAATCATAACTAAGCATACTAGATGCTCTAGTGCAGACTAAGTGACTTCAACAGATTAAGCGACTTCAATATCACAAAAGTATAGACATTCAAGATGCACATGTTTGATTAGACGCTTCTTGGTTAGACTTCTCTACTTAGACTCCACTAATTAGTCATTTGATAAGATTGTATAAAGCTTTGTTTGATAAGACAAAAAGGTTGGTTTTTAGCAAAGATTTCAACAAAAGCTATTAACCTCAATTGTAGTTAAAATATTAATTTCAATTATAGTCCAAGATAACTTAGATTGGATGTTTCTAGATTTGATAAAATTAGACTCATTAAATACCTTCAAACTTACTCTTTTGCACTCTTGTAAAAAACTTAGTGTACAAAAATTAATGGCATATAGCATGGCCAAAGAATATTCAAGAAGAGTTGAATTCATATGTAAAAGGTGCGGTCAAACTCTTATTTTCTTGTGCCACCTCTTTGTAGTATAGATTTATTTTGGGCTTTGTATTAAAGGCCTAAGAGTGTAGGATTTATTTTAGGCCTTGTATAAAGGGCCAAGTAGTATAGGGTTTTGGGCCTTAGAAAGCCCATTAGTGTGGAACGCATTTTTCATTCAGTTTTCCAAGTCAATATGTGCCTATCTTGGTAGCTTGGAAGGCAAGGAAGAGACTTATGTCCTTTGGGAAAGAGTGGTCATGTGTCATGCTCTTATTGGAGAGTTTTTCACTTAGTGGCCATATGGAACTCTAGGAAGGCACTCTAGGAATGAAGAGTATTTTTCACCTTCTTGAGTGGCCACATGTCCCTTTAGGAGTAGAAAGTGTTTTCCACCTTCTTTCATGGCCACATGGCACTCTAGGAATGTATAGTATTTCTCACCTACTTGAGTGGCCACATGTCCTCCTCCTATTGGAGAGGATTTATGCCTTGGACTCCAAGCAAGCCAAGTTAGAGTTTTTAGGATTATGCATCTCTAAATTTGGAGACGCCTTAGGTTATAAATAGAGGTGTCTCCCCCTTTGTAAATTCACTTTGAGATTTGTAGAGTTTTGTTGCTAAATTATTCTATGCCTTCATACTTGTCTCTAAAGTCTTGGCTAGAGCATCCCATGTGGTCTCCTCTAGCCACCCTTCTTGGAGTGTTGACCCTATCTCACTTGAGAGCACCAAACCACACCATTCTACACATCAAACTATGGAAACCGAGACCTATTATTCCTTCATTCCTTGATTTCGTGCGCCTACTCTTCACCATGGATTCATCTTCTAGCTTTGGAGCATACTAGTTTGAGGAGGTAGCCATCAAAAACAAAAGAAAACAAAAATAAAGACAAGAAAATAAAATGATGCTTAAAGGTGGAAAAAATACATTCTTTAAGAAATTAAAGAATCGTGACAATTGTGGGTACGAGTATCCACGGGTATGGATACTATGATACTCGTACCCACCCTGTTAACATGCGGGTATAAAAATACTCGTACCCGTTACCTGTGGGTATCCATTTACAATATTCATTTATCCGTGAATATCTGCGGGTATGGATTTTTTTAACATCCCTACGTATTCTCATTTAGTTCAACAATATTTATATTTGCATTCGTGTATCTTAACCATTATGAATGTAGTTAGAGTAGTGCATATGCATGATATTGCATTTGTCCATATCTGGATTGCTTAATATTCATGATAGGGATTCAACTATGAACCAATATTCTAATAGCCTGTAATCTATTTTGGGTGTGTTAAATTTTGCATTTCTGGTAGTTTCCCATGGCAGCCCATCATCTTAGCAATGTTTATTCCCTTGCATCATTCTAGAATTGTTGAAACTGTTGCATCCTCATTTCATCCTCAAAATTTTATACCTTAGGTTCTTATGCATGCCTTTTATTTCTTGCATCTTTCTTTGAACTTTAAGTGCATATCTCATTTAAATAGGCCATAGTAGACTTGTCACTTGCATTTAAACTTTAAAGTTTGCACTATTAATATCATTTTGCATCATTCATGTCATTTTGCATTTGCATCCCATGCATTTAGGTTCATTTAAATAGTTAGATACTTTCTTAATTCTATTTTACTTTTCCCACTTTTTTTGCATGGTTTATTTTCTCTCAAACAAGATTAAATTGAGCAAGCTAGGCTTAATAAGCACCATTTCCTTGGATTTGATACCCATGGTTTCCCTATACTGCATTAGGGGGACTTTGGAATTGTTTGCTAAATTCTAATGCGACAAAAGGAGTTTAACATCAACTCTCTAAGATATGAAAATAATTATCATTACTTAATACATATTTATTTGTAATATTATTATAAACATTGAAACTCTTCAAAATCATAGTCTAACAATAATGGTGAATGTGTTTCTTTTAACCAATCTTGCGTACATACAAGTGCCTCCACCTTTTGATGTGATAAACAACTACGATATGGATCAAACACTTTTCCTTCTATGCTAAATGCAGACTCAAATGTTATCATAGAAACAAGCATAGCTAATAGCTCTCGTGCTATGTTTGACAAGATTGGAAATCTACATGAATTAATTTTCCACCAATTAAGAATGTTTAAATTTACATTTGTATCAAGCTCTTCCTCTAAATACTTTTGAAGTTCATATTTGATTGAAGATGTTAATCCTATTGTTTGCAAAACTTATTCCAACCATATGTTGTGTGTCATTTTTAGCTCCCATGTTTCGACTTTTATATTCATCAAACAACAACTTTAAGGAAGTATAATGTGATCAAAGACAACAATATATTGAACTTGTTAGGTTGACCCAATATTTCTCGTATTCATTTTTTCAGTCATCTTATATGTAGTACTACTTGTAGCATTGGACTTGAGCCAATGATTGATCCCATTCCAAATTCCTACCACCTCTAACATGTAGATATTACTAGTAACATAAGAGTTACCAAAGATGCTCAAAGTAGCTTCATAAAAAATGCTCAAAAAAGGTAGAATAGACTCAACATACTCTTAATCTTCGTAAGAAGGGCAATCCAATCCCCTTTCCTAACTCATTAACATATTTTGTATCATAAAACTTAAGCTCAACAAATGCCAATGCTAGAAACCAACATCTAACATCAGTTAGGTTGAATTCCACCTTATTTCAACATCTAAGCAAATATGAACGTTATAGTCAATCTTTTGTCTTTTAACACACTCTTTGAATTTCATAAATCTACAAGAAGATGATCTAATATATTTCACTACAGCACAAATTCTTAAAACAGAGTTATCAATCTCTTCTAGCCCATTACTCACAATAAGTTCAAAATATGTGTATAACAACGAATATGAATATAGTCACCTTTCAAAACCAAGTTATTCCAAGACAATAGTCTTTTCTTCAAGTGTTAAACTCCCATGTCATTTGATGTAGCATTATCTACTGTCAAGGTCAAAACATGACTTAACCCACATTCATGCAAGCATGACTTAACAAATTCAAGATCCCTTTATGAAAATTTTAATCATTGTAGATGAAATGGGTTGTTAAACACATTTAACTTTGATTTTAAGGTTATGATCATGTATCAATAGTAAGACAAACTCTTTGAGAATGTTAAGAAAGAAAATCCTTCAAATATACCTTTTTTGCATTCCATAATGTTACAATATTCTATGATAAGGTATAGCGTGATAGGATCTTAAATCTTGGTTGCAAAGAATTTGAATACTTCCTAAAAGCAACATGCTCTGCAAATAGAAATGGGAGTTCAGCTTCCACAAACATTTTTACCAATTCTTCTTGACAATGTTCTTGGTCAAATCTACCATAGGAAGGAGAGTTAATATTCCCATAAATTATTGAAGATGAACTTACTTTTTGTCTCTTGTTTACTTCTTTATTGGGCTTATTTGGACATCTCAACACATGATTACACATTGTAGGTTTTCCTTTCTCATATCGAATAAGGATATCACAATACTTGCATTCAGCCCTTTTATCCGATTTAGGTTATAGTTGAATGAAATTATTCCAAGTTTCTAATCGATTTTTCCGTCCCTCATGAGAAGGGGACTCATATTTGTAGAGTCATTGACAATTTATGGAGTAGAAAATGCATGCTCAATTGGTTTTGAGATGGAACAATCATCTTCATGCATTAATGACATTTGTAGAGCAATGTTGCAATAGTGACTAACCAGGAACACAACCTGGTAGATACAAGATATCAACAATGCTCCCAAACAAATGTTGTTTTATTCTAACATCACAAATAAAATTTGTTTCTAACATAAAAAATACAATACTTTTGAAATTTTACAAAGCATTTTAATGTGCATTTATTATCCCTTCAAATACAATACTTTTGAAATGGCTTTTATATCATATCAAGGAACAACTCTCCTAAATGCACAAGTTATAAAGTGAAGCCACATAAATGGCTTCATATCTTATAAACATAAAAACCATCATCAATAGATAAATATATTGATAAATGAAGGATTGAAAAAAAATAGCATTTTAAAAATTCAAGTAAACCAACAACTAAGTCTTGAAAGTTATAAGAACCTACAGATTTGGCCTTCTTTATGGAACAATGAATATGATCATCCTTTCTTGATATATTATGACCCTGCTATTGTGAACAAGTTAAACTAACATAGATTATACAAACATAACCTACAAACTTGAATGAATACTCAACCTATAATATACCAACAATCTCCTCTTAGGTTAATGCAAGCAAGCATTGGATTAATCAAGTGTTATAGAGTTATAGTGGCGGAGGAGTCTAAAATGAAAGAAACAGATGGCTCATTTTTTTTTAGAAAAGGTGGCTCCAAGTTTTATTCTGCTTTCTCAACTAAACGCTCATTTTTTTTCATTTTTAAACTTTTTTTGAGCAACTGACCAACTTCACCATATAATGATAAAAAAACAATAAGAGCTAACTTCATTTGTATTATTACCAAAATTAATGTTATTTAGCCAACATATGCCAAACACTTATTCAAGCATTTCAAAACTTATTTGTTACTTATTGTCAGCATTCATGTACATATTCATATAAAGACTCACATATCAAGTATAAGGTTTTTAAATTTCAAGAAATTGAGAAATTAAAGTATTCATGTGACATTTATTCTAACAAAATTCAACTAAAAAAAGTCTCAGATTTGTTTGTCATATACAAAGAGAAATCTTATTAAAAAAATGAATGAGATGTTCTAATAAATATTAGCCACTTTCCATGAATATTTTGCACCAGTGAGGCTACAACATGGTGAAAAAAGGTTAAGAAATTGATATTTCCACCGAAAGAAGGTTAAAGAAAGTGGTGAAAAGTCTTATAAAATGAAATTAGACCATAGAAGTTGAATTTGCAATGACATTTGTAGAAAAATAATGAAATATGACACTTGATTTCAAAGTCCAACATCAAGTGGCTATTAGTAACTGGTTTCCAAGATATAGTGAGTTAGAGAGAGATGGAGAGTAATATGATATGAAGAAATAATATTAAAATTAATAATAAAAGTTGCAACTAGTTTAAGGAGAGAGTAGTTTTATTTAGCAATAGAGCTCTTAAGCCAAGGATAATTTTTCCCCATTCATCACTCATGGACACTAATTCTAAACTAAATGATGATTTACATGAGATGATAGACCCAAATCTAGAAAGCAAAGTGAGAAAGGTGAGAGTTACATGAACAAAACATACTTTATAATAGTAACAAGCTTCCCAACACGTAATTCAGTGGTGTCGATCTTAATCTCTAAGGAACCCCCTAAACAAATCCACTATTGTAGTAACACATCCCCTAAACAAAATTTGATCACACCAAGTAAACCAATTTTTTTGTCCATTCTTATTCATAAGAGCCTCTTACAAGAAAAGAAGTGACAAACATGCTCTATGGAACAAAATAAATATTTGGCTTAACTATTGATTTAGTACTCCAATTTGTTCCTTTGCTTCATTTTGACATAAATTTCTCTAATTCTCTCTCTCTCTCTCTCTCTCTCTCTCTCTCTCTCTCTATATATATATATATATATATATATATATATATATATATTGTACCATACCTAGTCAAACTCGACCAAATAAGTAAACAATGTGTATATCAAGACAGCCAAGTATCCAGCCTAGGCCGAGTTAGCCTAACTTGTACCGGTTTTAACCTATACATCTGAAGGAATGATCTACACCTCGTATAACCAATATATAAGTCGTCAAGCTAACCCCTCCTGAGTTCAAGCTAACATATATCAACCGGGGAGAGACCAACTAAAGAGATAACGGACTACATGGTAAGGTGACGCTTGTGCCTAACTCATACCCAAATTAAAGTTCACTTTTTTTGTATTTTTCTTTTTTTTTTCTAAAAATTTCTAAGTCAAATTTTATTCTTATCCGGACGAAATTGGGTGTTGACAATATCCAACAAATTTTCAAATTCATGTACAACTCGAAGGAAACGCTTAATCACGAAGAACTAATTGGGAACCTTAAACCAAAATATTTAACAGTAAATGGGCTTCAATTAACAATGCAATAAATGGGGCTTCAATTACTTACTTGGATGCTTAAAACTCCATATGGTATGAACGAAAACTATTCGCCTTGCAAAGTCTAGGTTATGCCACTAAACGACCTCCCAATCACGCCTCTCAACCACCTTTCCGACATAGAGACGGGAGCCACTTCGTTGTTCGTAGAGAAAGGGGCAACTCGTGTTGTGTTGTTCTTTGAACTCTAACTGTTCACACAAAAAGGGGTTGTCTGCAACATCCTAGACGAATATTACTTAATTAAATAATTTATAATTTAATATAAAGTATAACAATACGGTTCCCAAAAACACGAGAAATTTAAAACTTTATTAATGCGCGTAGTTCCAAAATTCACAATTTAAACTTAACTTTTACAAGTTCCAAAGTGTAAGTATCATACTTAAAGGAAATACAAGAAAAACATGCTTAAGAAAAATAATCCCCATGCTAGCATTCACTTCGGCTCTACGCGTCACCAACACCCCTTGAAACATCATCTGCTCCTGTGTGACAAGTCACATGATCATCGCCAAACACAAACAGAAAGGGTGAGCTAAATAATTCAAACATCCACAAAAGAAAGTAAATCCCCTCACCCAAAATACCTTAATCATTTTCTCAATTAAACACATAGTTATACTATTCCACCCTGATCTCATAACCCCTATGAGACGAGAACACACTCAACCTTGGTCTTCGGGATTTCAATGCTTCCACGAACCTGCCCGCTCGTGATCTAACTCTACGAATCTACCCGTTGGTAGTCCAACTCTACGAACCTCCTCGTCTGTATTAATCACGTATTTCCAACTCCATTACGAACCTCCCTGCTCGTAATTCATCCAAGCACATCCCAGACCAGGCCATCACAATGAGCCATGCAAAACACATCACAAAAAGCTCTTACTCCTGCGTTATTGCTTGGCGCAACCTACGCACCGCCAAGTGAAATGTGTTGCAAACAGCTTTGCGATCACCACTTCTAAACAGAAACCTCGAAAAAAAAAACAACGAATAGGAGTGAAGGGTTCATGCATTCAACTTCAATATACACAATACACATTATTTAATTAAAATCACGCAAGGACAACTCTCATTACTTGGATTTCTTGCTCCCAAAAGCACTCATATTGTTCCTCTTTGCAAGGCTTGGCTTCAACTTTGCCTCTACCACCCAAAACAACCCCTTCTCCTTTTCTTAGACCAAACTTTGGGCTCAGACAAATCTCCTTACTCAACCCCACAATATTCTACTCTTTCATGTCCATAATTCCTCCCTTCTCCTCCCTTTTTCAGCTCCTAAAAATATAATAATTAAGAAAAACGAAAATAAAACTTAATGGCCATCAAGTGTCATTACTTGGAGGTTTCTCATCCATAGCACACTGCCTCTACCTATCTGGCTTCCCTAACGGCTAGGGTTTCTAGACTCTCCAAGGCTAAAAAGTAAAAATATGAAAAACTATAACGCTCTAACCAAGGTTCAAACTCATTCCACCCAATTACAAAGCATATCACTCATTCATGCATACTTGCAAAACAATTATTTAAATTATCACACTAGTATTGTTCTATATAATTCTCCACATTAATTACTATAAAGATCTTTTTACCCGCATTTATATTAAAGAAATATTTATTTATTTGTTTAATTTTTCTGAGTCTTACATTCTCCCTCAAGCTCATAGAGAAAGTTGAAGCTCGCTCGAGTCTAGGGATGTCAACGGGGCGGGTAAGGTACAAGTAGTAGCTCCCTCGTACCCTACCCACTGGATAAATATTTGTCTTATACCCATATTCATATCTGTCGGGTATCCGTTATGCGGGTACCCGCATAATTTTTTAATATCCACGGATATCCATGGGTACCCGCAAGTATTTACAAAAAAATAAAAATAAATATTTAACAACATATTTTAATCATAAATTCAAATAAAATACAAATACATAACATTCATAAATTTTAAACAAAGTTCAGATAACTCATTTACATAGTGTTGAATGACAATTTACAAAGAAATTATTTTTTTAAAACTAATTGATAAAAAAATAACTCATTCAAAATCAATATGTTAATATTTTAATCATGTTTTTTTTAATTTAAATTGGAGTATAGCAGGTACAGGTATCCATGGGTACAGATACTATGATACCTATACTTGTCCAGCTAACATGCGAGTTTTAAAAATACCCGTACCCGTTACCCGCAAGTATCCATTTCCTACCTGTTGCAAGTTTTATCCATGGATACCCACAGGTACAAATTTTTTTGACATCCCTACTTGAGCCTCGTCACTCCTCACATCGCTCCAGCTACCCACACTTTGAACTCACTCACTCTCACTCGCATTCTATCACAGGGGCAAACTATTGTTTCGTAGAAAGGGGCAAACTCGTGCTGACGCTTGCAAGAAAAGTGAAGTCTATAAATTTTCCCACCTAAACTTAACCTAAATAAAAACCTAATAAAAAAATGTTTTTTTTTTAAATTATATAACTATGCATCGGTCATCCGATTCTACATAGCCGGTTAGATATTCTCTCATAAACTTATGAAGCTATACTCAGATAAGTTTATGAGAATATAAATCTGGCATAGCCGGTTAGATATTCTCTCATAAACTTATGAAGCTATACAAGATAATACTCAGATAAGCTTATGAGAATATAAATCTGGCATAGCCGGTTAGATATTCTCTCATAAACTTATGAAGCTATACAAGATAATACTCAGATAAGCTTATGAGAATATAAATCTAGCATAGCCGTTTAGATATTATCTCATAAACTTACGTGACTATACAAGATAATACTCAGATAAGCTTATAAGAATATAAATCTGGCATAGCCGGTTAGATATTCTCTCATAAACTTATGAAGCTATACAAGATAATACTCAGATAAGCTTATGAGAATATAAATCTAGCATAACCGGTTAGATATTATCTCATAAACTTACGTGACTATACAAGATAATACTTAGATAGGCTTATAAGAATATAAATCTGGCATAGCCGGTTAGATATTCTCTCATAAACTTATGAAGCTATACAAGATAATACTCAGATAAGCTTATGAGAATATAAATCTGGCATAGCTGGTTAGATATTCTCTCATAAACTTACGTGATCAAAAATATAAAACTATACAGAGAATAAAGAAAATTTAAGCCTTTAAATGGTTATCGCATCTTTAGATAAATATTACTTAAGGCATCCGTGGATGCCCTAGATAAAACTACTCCATAGTAGAGATATTAGAGATACTTACTTTAGGGAAGATGAAAGATAAGAAAAGAAGCACCTCTAAAATATACGTTTTATTGCTGGAGGAAGAGAGTACAAAAGGAGAGTGAGAGAATTTTTTAGAGAGAGAGGTAGGTGTAACTCTGCCCAGCATAAGGGACTTATGAGCCTTTTTATAGATGAGTGGGGAGACCTACAACTTGTCATTCCAGTCAGAATGACCGGAAACCTTTTGTTTAGGTCACTTGTTGACCTTAGACCTGTATAGCCAGTTTTTACCCTTCAGTCTATTACTCCAGTAAAAGAGTAAAATTACTATGTCATAGGTAAAAACATCTATTAACACCTTCGTGTTACGGCTACAGACGTCAAGTCACCAAGTTCTTCTTCGAGCATGTGTTTTGTATAGTCAGGATCTTCATTGTCTGATGGAAATGAAGCACCAGGAGTTTCTTGTCCATGGTTCCCTGTTTGTTGATAAATTTCTTTATAAATTCTTTCTTTTTCAAAGTGTTTTACCAGAAGTGGACTGGCCTCAATGGGGAAAGGGTGAAATTTGTTTCCCATAAGTTTCTTCCAGTATAATTTTGTGTCAGTTGTCTCTTTGAGAAGTGTGAATTCAAGGATATCTTTCTTAGAGAAATTCCAATTTGATCCTTTTATGTATGCTTTCCAAAGTTGGTATTGGTATAGTTTATCTTTGTTAATAGATAATCCTTTAAAAGGGTCATGTTCTAACAAAGCATGTGTCTCTGGGTTTGTGTCTGTGTACAACTTCATTACAAATATAAATACTTTATTAAAGTTGACCAAGATATTTTGGTTTTTAATTAATTTTTATTATAATAGTCAGATTTGCATGGGTCAAGCTAACGTTTAACAATTATCAAAACTAACACTACATTGTGAACTAATTTAAAACTGTGTAAAATATATTATTATCATTATTATATATATATATATATATATATATATATATATATATATATATATATATTTTTAAAATTATTTAATTGGATAATGTATTATATTATTAATATCCACTCTATATTGTTGGATATAGGTTAAATTTGAAATTAAATTTAAATAATCTATGATTATTATTTAGTTTTAAACGTATTATTATTATTATTATTATTATTTTATTTAATTTGTTATTTTATATTTAGTATAAATGATATCTTTCATACTTTTGATTATTAATATTTAAAAAAGAACGCATACTTTTGACGAAAAAGTAGGCTTTCAAACATATATCATTTAGTTATCTAATTTTTGGGAAAACGTAATATTATTAATATCTTATAGTTACTTACCATGTATTTTAAAGTAGATCATTTATGATTTCCAATATCAACTTTTGAATAATTATACATAATCTCGTTAACAGGATAGTGATATAAATGTTATTTTATCGTAAGATATCTATATTACTATAACTTGTTTTGTATTGCATTTATTATAAGTATATCATTTATATACTTTCGATTATCAATATTTAAATAAGAACACATAATTTTGATGAAAATTTAGGCTTTTAAATATATATTATCTAATTATCTAATTTTAATAAACACATAATATAATTAATATCGTTTAAACTATCATTTATAATCTTAAGCATCAATTGTTAAAGAATTACACATATAGAAACTATTCAATTCTAATCTTTTTTTTTCTCACTATCCTATGATAATTTGGTTATTTTAGTTATGGAACCAAGTTAAGCCGAATAATCAGTACTAGACATATTAGTTTTAATCACATTTAAAAAATGTTGCTAAAGCCTAAAAAAATGTTATCATCTGCAAAGGAAACATTAATACACATGTTGTGTATAGTACATGTTCCTCCAGAGAACAAATAAGATAAATTAGGTACAAGTGTCACCTTACCCATATAGTCCGTTATCTTTTCAGTAGGCCTCTTCCCAGTTTACATATGTATGCTTGGACCCGGAAGGGGTTACCTGCAAAAGGGACTCTGAAGTTTAAGTCAGCGAAAGCTCTTAGAAAGTCAAATCAGGTAATTAATGAAGTAATGAATGCATATCTTTAATTGCTGAGGTCCACGCATATTTATAGCTTATTAATTATGTCTGACCATTCCATGGGCTAGGCCTTGGTTTGGGCCACATGTGGGCCTAGGTCCTAGCCCAAGCCCTTAGTCCTGATTATCGTGGGCTTACTGATTGTTAGGTGTTTTGGTTTCGTCAAGTCTTTTAGAGTGGTCGGTGTAGTCCGATTACTTCTCTAGCGGTGTATGTCGTCATTGTTCGCATGTCGTCCTAGGCTGGCTGTTCCTTTAACAGCTTGGGTTATCGATTTAGGCCGGTTAGGCCTAGGTCTACCTAGGCCGGCTACCCTAAATCATTTTCCGTATAGATGTGGTGATCATTTATTATTATTATTTGGTTGAGTTGGCTAGATGTGGTACAGCAGTCCCCTAGCCTTTGCCGATTAAGTATGTCGATGAAGGATAATATGTGCTGATGTGCCAGCGAGACCGGCTAGATGTGGTACAGTACATGTTACCAAAAGGTTTTAGCAACATTTTTATGTATTATTAGCATCACTTTTAAAAATGTTACTAATCAGTATCTTTACTAACATTAGAAAAATGTTACGAATTTAATATTTTTGTAACACTTTAAAAATGTTACCTCTACATTTCCTAACATTTAAACAAATTGTACTTATATATTCTCTAACATTTAAATAAATGTAACTAATTATCTTGTTTTGTAACAATTAAAAAATGTTACAAATTGCCTTTTTTTTAACATTTTAAAATTGTTACAAAATGTTTTCTAACTTTTAGATGAAAATTTGGCAAACCAGTTGAATGTTGCAGAAGAAACATATTCAATGAGAACAAATTATGCTTGTGGTTATATAAAAGGATCCAAATAACAAAATATATTAACCATTGCAAACAAAGTGCGTTACCTTTCTCCAACTATGACCAAGAAATTTCATTCACAATTATAGCATTGTGTCCATACATCAGCGGTGAGAACCAAGAAATTTAACATTTCTATTAAATAGTATTTTAAGGTTTTCCATCTCCATGAAAGTGTTTTCATAACATTCTATTGTTCCTTCATTATCAGAAATGGAGAAATCAAGAGACATGATTTCAGTTTAACTTGTTCCCTAATATTGCAAAAAGGCACGAATCAACCACAACATAAGTGTAAGACCTCAATCAAGAGAAGTTTAAAAACTAATATAAACATAGAAATTTAGAAATTGTCAAGAAAAAAATAACTATGATGTGAATTACGATAGACAAATGACTGAATCAAAGATAAGAAAGCAAATCAATCATTGGTGAAGTCCATTAGCATTGTGGCAAAAGTTAGAATTTCTTTATCCTGAATATCTATGAGCCAATACATTCATGATTGGGAGAAAAAAAATCATCAAAAAAATCATTAAGTGATTAAGGGGGAAAGCTTAGAACATATGATTTCCATAAGGCATCATTTATAGAGTATGTGATATGAAAATGAAGAAAAAAGAACTTAAATATTGACCTCCAATAATATCTCTTGAAAAATATTTAAAATTTATGTTGACTATAATGAAAATTTAGAAAAGTTATCACAAATTCCTATAAATACCAAAGCACCTTTAATAATGACAGTGGATCTCATGATTATAATATTAAGATTTCAGTGGCTTTTATAGCAGGTGTTCAACATGTTTAATAGGGAGTAATTTATCTTTCCAGGTTCCTCATTTGAAACTATGAACATGCATATTCAAGGCTAAGGATAAATAATGACAAAGGTATACCTCAGTCCATATCTACATAAATATCCTCAAACTTCTGGAACATGTTACCTGGAATATAACTAGAGTTGTCCTTGTATGTCCAATATGAGAGAGGATACAAAATTAAACTTGAAGGCGGTTCTACTTGATTATCTGCCAAAAAATAACAGAAGAAAAATCCAACGAAGATCCTCAGTCAATGGTGGCCATTTCTATAGGCCTAAAACTAAATATACATTGATCAGAGAAGAAATATTCTAAAAGCATAAAATTCATTGTACATAAATCTCATCTTAGAACACATTTATTGAATAATTATTCAAACTAGTTCCTACCTTACAATGCCAAACTAAACAACAACCTTTATTATGTTCCCATCCCACCACCATATTATGCTCTGTTTTATTCCCTTTCGCAACATTTAACATCAAAAACGGAAAAGAACATGGAGGCACGTGGCACAGGGAATTCTAAATTCGAACAACCTTGTAAACTTGTTCACAAGACATCCGGTCTAAGATACTAAAATTTAAAATATCTTCCATCTATGTTCACGATAAATTCCATAGTTAAAAGTTATTGAACCTTGAATTTCAATACATCTCATATGCTTAGGTTTCTATATATGCACTCAAAAGAGCAAAATTTCTAAACAATAAGAAAAGTCTAGGTTTTCTACTTGTCAATTTCTTAAGAAATAGGAATCCATTCATATTATAAATCCATTCATATTATGAATCCATTCATAATATCATGCAAATAGAGAGCACACCATATTAACACAAACAGAGAGAAACCAAAAAATAACTCAACAGTTAACCAAGTGCTCAAACTACATATAAACATAATTAATCTTAAGCAAGTTAAGTTCCCCTTTCTGTTCAAATCTGTTAGCATTAATTAGGTCACTAAAATTTAACTATCATATACATATTTAGGATGAATCCCAAACTACAACTTAAAATAATGTTCTTTCCTTTTGTAACAGTGTGTGAAATTGAAAAGCTAGGGACTCCAAGACTAACTCAACTTCTTTTAGTATACAACAAAGAATTGTACTCACCATTGTGTTGAAAAACAAATAATTGCTCTTGATCCTCGTGCACCACTAACAATTGAGTTGTGGTTCAACGAATCACTAATCATCACTATAACATATATACTATAGTAAGTTAAATTTTACAGAAAACTAAATTATATGCAAGTTTATAGATAATGCAAAATATAAGAAGACAAATAAGAACTTGTTTTATATGGGAAACTAACCCCTCTTTTGGACCAAGCAAGACCACCAAAGACAAACTCACCCCTCATTTCTTCTGTTGATCTTGACTTAGTCAAAGAAAGAAAACTTTTTCCAAATGTGCCCTTGTTCTATCATATTATACCTACATTCACACAACTAATAATTACATCGAAAGCACAAAAAACTCAGAAAAAAGTGAAGTTTGACTATCCTTCTACCCTGTTACCTAACCATAAAAATAATGTTAGCTATATATTATTGTTATTTTTTTAACTTAGTTTTCTCCTTAACTGAAACTTATAACACTTGTGTTTTGTCAGTTTCCAACCAATAGAGTGGAATAAAAAAGAGCAAAATTATCAGCAATTGCTAGGAACACATGCATGATTGTATGTGTGTATAGCAGCAACTTGAAGAAGGGACAAAGCTATATAAAGGAACCATTTTATAAAAAAATCAGCAACTAGGTTAGTTTAGCCTGTAACATAGTGCGCAAGATAGCTACCAACCAAGTGGGAAGTAAATTATTTTTTCATAGTATGTTGTCATCCCAATATATATGCAAAGTTTTCACGCCATAAATAACCATGAAACAAGGAAGAGAATTATGAAGCATAAGTAGAAAGTATGGAGCATAAATAGCATAATTCACTTACATCCAACCCGAGAGAACTGGTCTCTTCATCCAAGACCCAATACTATAAACGAGGTTGTCATCAACGACAAGAACAGGAAGCATTGAGAAGTTCATAAATTAAGGGAACAAACAAAAAATTTCAAAAAGAAAAATGAAATAAAGCATGTACCGAGAATCATATTCAGAATGACAATGTTTGATCGAGACTTAGTGCAATCTTCACACACTGAAGCTGAAGTTTGGTCTCTCATGGCTGGTCCAAGATTAGAGACACAAGTTTGAAGTGGAGGAAGAAGAGAAGCCTTACACGAGATTTTGAAGGATGGTGGAAGAAGACGATAACTTATGTCGTTGCTAGTGACATCTCTAACAATGGCACAGACGGTGATGTTTGGTGCGACGCCTCTCTTGCTCCTAGTGTACATTGTGGAGGTTGAAGATGATGGAAGAAACCCTCGAAGTCAGATAGGACAAAGAGGACGATCCTCGATCTCGCTTCAATGCGATGCTGGATAGAAGAATTTTTTTTGTGAAATTGAAATAGGATTTAGGAATATTGTAGTTGTGGAAGAACAACACCCAATCGATCACGTATTTTAGAATCTAACTTTGGTTTAGGAGATCAAACTCTTTTGGAAGGAGGGTTGAAGAAAGAATACAGAGTTTGAGGTCTTTTGAGCAAAGGGAAGGAAAAGAAAATTTCGTAAATGAAACAAGTAACAAAAACATATTAAATAAAGTAACAAAAAAAAGGAAAAAAATAGTTAATTTTAACATTTAGTAACATTTATATGAAAAATGTTACAATAGTACGAAGAAATTTATCTATTTTAACATTTTAAACAAACGTAACTAAGAAAATGTTACTAAAAACAATAAATGGTGTAGTGAAAGTACATGTGGAATATCTATAGAATATTTGATCTCATCAAAAGTGAAGGATAAAGGTTGAAAAGGAAGAACCATACTCCTTCCACTCCTGTTAGCCTTGTCATCACTAACTCCTCCAGAAAATAACCTTGATGACATAGTTGCTTCGTCTACCATTTTCATTTGTGTCTTGTCATCACATTCAATAGTTTATGGCCTCAATACCAAAGCACAAGCTGAAAATGGAGAAACTATAACTTGTGCTCAAGGACTCACCAGAGGATAGGCCTGCTTGATTCCTTTTGAATGCTGTAGAAGAAACATATTCAATGAGAACAAATTATGTTTGTGGTTATATAAAAGGATCCAAGTAAATTTCTCAGTTAAAAGATGTATGAAGATGGCACTTATGACTTAGATATTGCAAGCCAAGGTGAAAAAAAAAATTAAATAGAAATACATAACCAATTAATGCTCCTACTCTAATCCAATACCAATAAACTTATGTGAAAAGTCCACGATTTTTCAGTACATAAACTCCTAAAGTTTTGTTGGACTTAGGAGTAACCTACAACATAACAAATTATCTCATAAATATATACCTAAGATTCTAAGGCTTGTTGTTTCTCAAAATATATTAACCATTGCAAAAAAAAAAAATGTGTTACCTATCTCCAACCATGACCAAGAAATTCATTCACAGCTTTGGCATTATGTCCATACATTAGAGGTGTTTTATTTTTTTTTAGTTTAAAAAGTATTAGTAATAAAGGAGTTCAAAATAAAACTTCTGGGAAACAGCTAAAATATTCTTCAAAATAGAAATTCAATAATAATTCAGCATATAACAAATTAGAAATAATAATTCTTTGAAATTGCATTGGACTTTGATCTACTATGAAACAAGAAACATAACCTTCTTAAAACAAATCTAGGTGGATGAGGAGGCTTTATACTCCAACAATATCACCAAACATTGTATAAATCACACTATTCACAAACAATGGCCTCCTTATTTCAATTACAACCTTAAATGAACCACACAAAACTTCCTCAAATGGAAAGTGATAGGTAAACTACTGAAGTAGGGGCACTAACTTTCCTATTTCTCCTTTCACAAAACAAAGTGATCGTAGTTTTTAGTTTCCTCTTCTACATCTAGTGCTCTATGACAGTGTACAGTTAATAAGAGATCTAAGACATTCACTTTTTTATTATCTAACGATTTTACATTAAGAATTGGATTTAAATAAGCAAACCCATCTATCATCTACCATCTGAATATCATAGAAAGCATATACGAAAAAAAAAAGTATCAATAAAACCTAATTCATGAACAAGGTAGCCTATTAGCCCTAATTCACGAAATCTTAGTAAGATAAGAAAATAAAACCTAAACCTCAAAATATTGGACACAAAACAAAAAGCAATAAAATCAATCCAAACAAACAAACCTAAATAAAATCAATCCAAACAAACAAACCTAAACAACAAGAAAGTATCTCGTAGCTAGTCCATGAGTAGAAACGCAAGTTTAGAGAAGCTTCACACGCGATCTCGAGGGAAGGGGAAGACTACGAGAAATTGTGTCGTTGTCGACGACATCTCTAACAGCGACACTGACGGTGATGGCTGGAAGTGTTGGCGACTGTCGGCCCTGACGTCGATTTTGGTGATGCGTTGCGAATACAGCGAACGAGGTGGCGTGCAGACTTTATCGAAGATGGAAGCAAAGTGGTGGAGAGGAAGAACGGAAAGTTGTTCGAAGATGGTGAATCAACCCTAAAGAAAAAATGGTTTTATGAATTTTAGTTACTGGAAAATCAACATCTAAATTTTGAGATTAAAGATAAAAATATCAAAATTTTAATAATACAATAATTAAAAACTAAAAAGTTAGTTTCTATTTTGATTATTTTTATTGATTAAAATTTACTTTCTAAAAAAATTAAAAATTACTAGAAAATAATTTCTAATTACATTTTAACAAGGCATGGGTTATTATTATTTTATATTTAATTAATTTCTGATAATACTAGTAAAATTATAATAAACAGTCAATTTATTTATTTATAGTAACATTTTCAAAACGGTTGCAATATTATGGTTAATATTACTTATAATAACGTTTTTAAGAAAACATTACTGTAGGATGTATATAGTAACAGTTTTAGTAAATGTGACTACACAAATGTTACTAAAGCCAGGAAATCCTGTAGTCAATATATATGATAACATAAATATCTCTCTTCGTACACACATATAATTACAATGTTTAAAATTAAGTTATAATAATAATTGTTCTTATCAAGAATATGAGGCGAGTCTTTGGATAGGTAACAAGTTAATAAGAAAGTTAAGACCTTATACGAGAGGGATTAAGTATATGAGAGTATGTATTCTTTGAAAATATTAGATATATTTATAAGATCTTTTGGATTTTGGTTTCATATGGTAAAATATGTAATATAATATCAAACAATATCATTAAAATAACGACTTATCTCAAATAAGCAATAATAATAATAATAATAATAATATTTTGATGTCTGACTTGATATGCCAAATATCTTGTAAATATTTAATATCAAGATCAAGAAATATCAAGACATAATCAAACTACCGAGATTTGTCATGATTACTGTTAATAATGAATATTTGTCTTCAATAAATGTATCTAATAATATTTTGTAGTCTTTTTGGTGATGAGGCTAATTTGACCTTAATTATTAGACTCTCTTACTTAGCATCATCTATTAGGCCAGACAATAATAATTAAATCTTAATACATAAATTTAAACTATAACAATTGTAAGAGAATATGTTGTTATCACTCGAACTTAGTTTAAAGAATAACTAGTGCTATACCGGGTGGTGTGTTTTTTTTTTATTTAATTTTGTATTTGTAAAATAAAAAATATTAATTATCTTTTGTA
>Ga0214543_1003454_pt1 | contig 30619 bp, 13 predicted proteins | sample CNSS2metaG_FD_160094 | JGI IMG/M metagenome (GOLD analysis project Ga0214543, IMG submission 160094) | Root nodule microbial communities from cowpea collected in UCLA plant growth center, Los Angeles, California, USA - CNSS2 | ecosystem: Host-associated > Plants > Roots > Nodule | place: USA... | reverse complement strand
GTGGAATCAAGGGACCAGTACGTTTTGAATTGTGTGTTTAATTCAGTTTTGGTGTTTTGATTAGAATTTAGCAAACTTGTGTGAATCTGCCAACCCCCCCTTGTGTTTTATTGTTGTGTTAATCTGGAAATTTCGCTTTAAATGAAAATATTGGTCATTGGGAGACGACTTGGTTCACTTTCATATACTATATTTAATATGTTTTAATTTGGTGGGGTACGACCTCTATCAAATACCTTCTTCATTAGCGCCCATTCTATTGTCGTTCCCATTCTATTTGCACCGTCCTGCACTCTTGCTTTCTGTCTTTGTTTTGTCAACACTTGTGTGTGATGCCCTCACATTCCCTTCTTCATCAATGCCATTGTATTTCTACCGTGCCCATTCATTTTCATCATTGTTCGTTCATTTCTACTGCAATTGTGCTTTTCGTCTGCGTAGTGTCAACAGTCTTGCGCTTCGTGTGCGGTGCGTTTCATCAACACTTGTGTGCGGTGCCCTCTGTGCTTTGTGTGCATCTGCGTTTCATGTGCGTCTGCGTTTCATCAACACTCGTGTGCGTCTGCGTTGCAAAGATTGAAAGCTCTCCAACACAAAGGTCAACTACAAGTACCGTTGAAAGCTCGAGGTAACGTTTTGTCACCATGTAATGTGATTTCTTTTTTTGAGAAATTTTTTATTGAGTAGGTTTTTGTAAGTGAAAAGGGTGAAAAGGAGTGTCGCTTTTGAGATTATTGAGTTTTATAGGGATTATTGAGTTTTATAGGATTTAGGGTGAACATTTTTGTGAATTTTAGGACAAGGCACAAATGTTTCAAACATGCCATTGAAAACGATTTTAAGATATCGAAAACCAGAAAGTGGTGCGAAGATTTTAAACACATTTCTGTGAATTTTTGCATTCAAAATTTAATTCAAGAGGTGCACAAGTAGTGGGTCAATCAGAATTTATGAAGAAATGTGGATAGTTGTTAGTTAGAGAAAAACCAAATCCCAACTAAGGAATAATAGGGATGCATTAAAGTATTCATTCATTGTCAACGAGTAAGAAGAATAATCTTTTTTTTTTCTTTATGGAAGTAACCTTCTGATAGTCTTGTCCACGTAAATAATAAAATTTAAAATAGTAAAGGTTGATTTTGATTTATAAGAAAAGAAAAAGAAAACCCAAATGAATGTGTTTTAATGAACTTAGGTATTATAAAAATGGATCAGTATACGTGAAAAGGGTGGGACTTTGTTTTTCTAAACCTGTTAGCTTCTCCTTTAGGTTTGGTATTCAATTCTTATATTTTTATTTTCTTTGTCTTATAAAGTTTATGCAATACTGATAGAGAAAATTAAGAAGGGAAAGAGTGTTTTAATGCCTTTCTTAGCCATCACCATGATATTATACATATATAGGAATGGTGGAGATATGAAATCAAAAAGTGGGACATGTTATAATTAATAGATACTATAGTATGGAATCCTCTCGTCGTAGTCTATTTATTTTGGTTTATAAGTTATTTTAATTTTTTTATGGTAGTAATTTAAAACTATACCTTTTTTTATGGTACTAGTGTAGGTATAATAGTTATTAGTTTTTTGTTAAACAAATTTTATATTGGTGGATGAAAAATGATATGCTATCATTTAAATAGTTCTTTATTTTAATTGATTGCATTTTTATTCTTTTTTAATTTACAGTTGGGAACTTTTATTACAAAAATCTTAGTGTCTTCAAAGTTGAGGTATGATGAATCTTATCTTATAGTTTGTTATGAAAATGGTGTTAGTTTGACGTGTATATACAGGCATATGAATTTTTCTTAGTTATCCTTTTTAGAAAATTAAATTATTAGATTAGGAATTTTCTTTTTTATTATTATGTTGTATCTTAGCATCTCTATATATCTAATATTGATAACTAACATGATAGATCAAGAAAATATGGACCGAAAATGAATGTTTGCCAGTCAATTATCAAAAGAATACGAGGATGGGGTGAAAGAGTTTCAAAGATTTGCAGTTGAGCATGCAAAAAACCCTAATAGAATCATTTGTCCTTGCTTGAAGTGTTGTCATTCAAGGATAGTCAACACAGATGAGTTGGAAGAGCATTTAGTATGCAACAGAATTGATAAAAGTTATTCATGTTGGACCAAACATGATGAAAATAGAGATAGTTTAAATATTACTTAGAAGTTGAGTTCTAAGATAATTTAAATATCTCTTTTTTCCCTTAACCTCTTAGAATATCTTGGAGGGTGACATGTTGGAGGGTGAAGGAAGGAAAAAAGTATTTAAAATACTCCTTCCTCCCTTCATTATCCAATATATCTTTTAAGAGTGATGGATGATGATGAAACTTCACACAATACCTTAAAAACACAGGGGTTGCACTTGCAGTTCGAACTATCAAATTGATTCTAAATATTTATGAGAATAACTTAAATTTATCTTTTATAAAAAAATATTTTTGATCCTTATAAATTAGTTTCATATTATTTTTAAAATTGATTATTTTTAAATGAATTTAAGTGTCAAAAAAAATTAAAATAAACCTCCAAGATATCTTTTAAGAGTGATGGAACTTCACCCACCCTCCAAAGCGCACAATACCTTTAACCTTTTTGGACGTGTCAGAGAGTGAAGGAAGGAAAAATGATTTAAAATACTCCATCCTCCCTTCATCCTCCCAGATGTCTTTCAAGAGTGATGGATGATGGAACTTCACCTTCCAAAGCGCACAATTCCTTAAGAACGCAGTGGGTGGTTGATCCTAATGATACTATGTTGCACTTGTGGTTGGAACAATTGGATTAATTCTAAATATTTATGAGAATAACTCAAATTTGTCTTTATAAAAAAAATAGTTTTGATCCTTATAAATTGGTTTCATATTGTTTTTAAAATTGATTTAAAAAAAATGAATTTAAATGTCCCCCACTCGAGGTCTAAATGGAATGAGAGGATCATCCCCATGTAGGGCTTAAGAGACCGATGATTCCATTATCAACCTCATATCCCAATGAAGGGCTTAAGAGATTGATGATTTCATTATCGGTTCCATAATGGGCATCAATGTTCTGATCCCAAGTGTCAACACCCAATTTCGTCCGGATAAATGTATTTGTTTGGTTAATAATAATAATAATAATAATAATAATATATAATATAATAATAATAATAAATAATAAAATAAAATAAAAAATATGTTTTGATTGATGGTAGGTTTTTAAACTTTAATTCTACCATGAGAAAAAAGAAAAAAAAAACAAGAGAAGGAGAATCTAATTTATTGTTAATTATCACACTCTGTTCATGAGCCCAAATGTTTTACATATTTTTACCCCACTGTTTGCTATGTACACTCTCCACATGACATGTCAGAAAAGGACGTTTCATAATTTTGTTTTTGGAGAAGCGTATAATATTAGGAGTAATATTTTTTTATAATAATTTGAATAAATATTGTGCATTTACACTTATGTGTCCTTTTTTGTGGTCAGTTTGGGAAGGTATTATTTTAATTAGAAGCAAATATTCCTAATAATAACGTTTTTAGGGAATGGTACGAATTTAATAATTGGAATCAATTATATGAATAATATGTTATGATTTGATCACGATCTTTATGTGACAGAAAATATGATTCTAGTAATTACAGATAATATTTCGTTAATAATTATAATCAATATTGTGGATATTATGCAACGATTCAATAAGACCAATTCTTTCCCGTATATTTTATTATAATTAAAGACTAGGATCTTAGTAGTATTCAAGTGGCTTATATAAGTACAAAATTTCTCCAATGCAAGACACAGAAAAAAAAATTCGAAAAACCCCTCTCTTTTTTTATTATAGAGCACACACAAAAAGGGGTCACCTTAAGGTAAATTTTCTTTGCTCCTAATGTTTTTCATGATTCTCTTATAACATCACATATATGATCGTTTGAATTTTTGTATGATTAAATGTGTTCGAGATTCTATGTTAGATGATTTTGGGTTTATCATTGATGTGGTCAACCTTTCTCTTTTCCTTTATTTTTTATCTTGGTAATTAAAAAGATATTTTTCGTAGACTTTAATTTTCTAAAAAAAAATAATAAATAAATAAATAAAATAAAAAGTTATATTTTCTTTTATATAAGTTGTGAATGTTATATCAAGTCTCGGACTTGCTTAATAATCAAAACACTCTTTTATAGGCTTTTAATTCTTTTTTTTTAAAAAAAATTAGAAATAATAAAAATAAAAAAAAAATTATAAAATCATCTTAACTATCATGTCAAATCTCGTATTTGCTTGATAACTAAATATTTATCATGTAGAATCTTCGGTTCTCTTGATATTAATAAAATATACATATACATCAAAATCTAGAAAATTAAAAAAAACAAAATCAAACAACAATTTTTTTATAAAGGATTACGTTATCCCTGATTTTCCAAATGAAAATACGTAAGAGCGAGGTACAATTTTCGTCGGGCCCAAAAAATAAAAAAATAATTTTGTTTGAATCTTTAATATTTTTGTATGTGTTTTTTTTATTTTGTTTGATTTTTTTGGGGAATAACAAATATTTTAAACATCAAAATTCTACTTTTCACACTTAATGAAAGAGGGAACCGTCTTAAGACAGGCGTTGTGGGGTGTTAATACCTTTCCCACACGTAACCGACTCCTGAACCCAAATTTGGTTTCGAAGACCATTCTTTTAAGGTTTTTTCTATAGTTTTCCATAATAAACTATGGTGGCGACTCCTCTGTACTATTTAAAATTATTTTTGTTGTTCTGTCGCGATCTCGGTTGCGACACCAAGACATCATTTGGGTTAATCACCATAGATAGGTATTGTCCGCTTTGGAGCTTCAACTTTGTCATGATTTTGTCCTTATAAGGCACCTTAGAGGGTAGAAGGAGGAAGGGGTCTTTAAATGGGTTATTTAAAGTGTTAGGTCTCGACTTTTAAGCCATATGAGAGTACTGGGTGCGATTTGAACATAAGTCTCGTAGTCGAAGTCTAAAGGGAATATTATCTCCAATGGAGGGCTTAAAGGACCAATGGTTCTGATATTGATCCCGTTCCGTTATCGATCTCATGGGACTGACGATTCTGTTATCAGCCCTACAAAGGATGCCAATGTTCTAATCCCAATCATTAGGGTAAATCACTATACATTCGAGGTATGGTCCACTTTGAAGTGACTCTGTCACAATTTTGTTCTTAAAAGACATCTCAGAGAGTGGAAGGAGGAATGTGTATTTAAACCGCTTTAGGCCTCGACTTCTATGCAATGTGCAACTACAGGGTGCAGTAGGAACATAACTCTCTAAGTCGAGGTATAAGGGAAATGAGTGGATCATCACCAATGGAGGGTTTAAGGGACCAATGGTTCCATTATCGATCCCACAGGACCGATGGTTCCGTTATCGGCTCCATGGTGAGAACCAATGTTCTGATGGTTCTGTTATTGACTCCATGGTGAGTGTCAATGTTTTGATTCCAAGACATCATTAGGGTCAACCACCATACATTCAAGGTATTATCCGCTTTAGAGTGTAGACTCTCTCCCAATTTTGTTTCCTTAAAAGACTAATCACTAATCAAATAGTGAAAGGAAGAAGAAATATTTAAATCGTTTAGACTTCAACTTCTAAATAATATAAATATATAGGGTATTGAGTACCATAGGAACAAACATAAAATAAAGGGTTAAATATGTTTTTGGTCCCTTAACTTTCAGTAAATTTTGGAATTAATCCATTTTGAAACTTTGGACCAATTTAGTCCTTCATCTTTTGAAATACATGGATTTAGTCCTTTTAATCAATTTTTTTTTTAAGTTTATTTGACATCTCAAGCACGTTTCATAATAGTATTTGACTTAACATTAAAACAAAAATGTGTCAAAGAGTATAAACAACTCAAATAAAATGCTGAAATACGAACGAAACATCGAATAAACCTAATAACATTTGATTAAAAGGACTAAATCCATGCATTTCGAAAGATGAAGGACTAAATTGGTCTAAAGTTTCAAGATGGACTAATTCCAAAATTCATTGAAAGTTAAGGGATCAAAAATATATCTAACCCTAAAATAAATAGCTATAAGAGTATTTACATAAATTTTTCAAACTTTTTTTATAAATGTTTTTTGTTAATATTTGATATTTTTCAATTTCGTATATATCCGAATTCATGTATGAACTTCATAGCCTTCTCATAAATATTTCTAACTTCAACATATTCAGTTTTTGTATTTTTTTTAAACATTTTAACGACACCGTCTCTTTTTCTTTTTGTAAATTTATTTTTTTCAGTCTAGTGTTACACGAGAATTAGAACGCAGCTTATACGGTTTGTTTGAAGCTCCTTCTGTTCCAATGTGCCGTAGCTCGTTTCTAGTGCTGCCTTTTATATGGTGTGTTTGCTTTTGGAAAGGAGTGGGTGAATTCAGAAGAGATAAAGACATGAAAATCAAGTTGTTTATTCTAAGAGACACAGACATAAAAGTGAAGAGATTAAAACTAAAATTTTGAATGATGTATAGACGTGATTGATAAAAAAATTTAATTATAAATTTATCTTTATAATTAAAATTAATATAATAATTAAATATAATAATTATTATTGTAATAATAATTATTAGAATTAGTATTAAATTATTATAATTATTATTAGTAGTAGTTTTTTTTTCTATAGTTTCTATTTTATAATTGATATTATTATTATTATTATTATTATTATTATTATTATTATTATTATTATTATTATTATTATTATTGATTGGTGAAAGAATCCAAACAAAGATGAGGCCACTGGCATAAAATAAACTATGCTAAAATGTTTTTTCGCTCTAATTCCTTCATCGCAAGTTTCTTTAAAACTATCTTTCTTTACATTTATCTTCAAAAATCAGCTCACCAATCTCAAACAGGCTCACTTTGTTAACTATCTATCTTTCTCCTCCCTATAAATATATATAGATATATGTACTAACAGAGATTTTTAAAGTTTTTTAATAGAATAAAACGATGACAAATGAAAGAGAAAATATATTACTTTATAACGTCGTTCATGAGAATTGGAGAAAAGGTAAAAACATAAATTTTTGAATCATATATCTGACATGAAATTATCTAGACTTATTAAGTGTTATAAGATACAAGGTTGTTTAATTAATTAATAATCGTAAATAAGAAAAATGCATGAGAGAAAGATTATGATAATAACTATGCTAAAAATGAATCCGTTAATTAACACGTATAAATACAGTAATCACCGACACCAATCTAATACTGAATTAGCAGAACATATAGCCGAGAACTCAGTATAATGACACCGAATCAGCAACCAATCACGTCTCTTCAGAACTTAAAAGCAAGCATCAAGTAAACAACAGCAGCAGAGTGCAGCCAAACTGCAACAGAAGACAACGTCAGTTTTTGTCAATTTTTTCCAATTCACGGGTATCAATACTAGGCACACCAAACGTTAGCATAAGATCCAAACAAACGTTAACATAAGATCCAAACAAAGAAACAAATCACGAATTATTAGAACATTTGACTCCTATCTCCAGATTCATCAAACAAATACAAACCCATCACACAGGTTTAAATTAATTTCAGTCCAACCTATATCGGCCAGAAATCTAAAAACCTAATTCAATCCCTAGATTATCTCCAGCCAGCCCACTGTGAAATTTGCGTTTTTCTCTTGATAAAACAAACAAGAAAGGAAACAGCGTCAACGCATAATAGCTAGAAAGAGAAAGAGAAACATACCATCCTTCAAGAAAACCGGTTTCTTGCCTAGGAGGAGGAGGTTGTTGAACGTACTGAGGAGCGTAGCCTTGGGGAGGGTACCCCGGTGGAGGGTAGCCTGCCGGAGGGTAACCTTGAGCAGGGTACCCTGGTGGGGGATAAGAGTCCTTTCCTGGATACCCTGTTGAGTTAAAAGTATTGACAAATCAGAACAAAAACAATTCAATAATTGAAGAATACCCAGTGGGTTTGAAGCATTGAAATATGGTTTAAGTAAGAGGCATTAAAATAGATAGATGAATACCTTGTGGGGGAGGAACCCCAACTGGAGGCTGTTGGTGATGATCGTAGTAGCTCATGTTGATGGGTGTTTTTGAAAACGAAACTTGATGGAAACAAATCGACAACGAAGGCGAGTGATGCGGGGAAGAGAAAGAGCTTGTGGTGTTGTATATAAAGAAGATTCAGCGGCGGTGAGAGGAAGAGGAAGTTTCTTGTTTCTTTCGCTGAACTGAACCGACTAAGGAAACAAAAACGCGTTCAAAATCTGCAACCATTCCCGTGTTATATTTGAAACAAATATTTTCTTTTTAAGATTACATACGTAATATTCCCGTTGAGTGTGGATGTTGCACGTTGTTTTTCCACTACGCATTGCCTCCTTTTTTTTAAAGCACCTTTCAAATTTTTCCGTTAACTTTTTGACCTTTTTCTTCCCTCTCTCTTCATCCCCACCACTCACGTTATTTAACTATAAAGATTCGAATCAACCCACCACAACGGTTGCTGTTGTTATCTTTAATCTTCTTTTAAAATAGGCTCTTTATTTTCAAAAGTGTATAAGTATCTATCTATTTAATCAGAAAGCATATATAATCATTGAAAAAAATTTGTTAATGACTAAAGTCAGTTGTTAAAACGACAAATAAGAGTTATAATAATAATGTTTTTCCTTTTCTGTTGTAAGCGGAACCTACTAGAGGCTTTGCTTATGGAATAAAGTTTAGTAAAACTGTAAGAAATTATACTATTTTTAGGCGTCGCCATTAGATTGGTTATCTTAGAATAAGAAATAAAGGTTGAAAAAAAGAAGAAGATTGGACAAAGTTACAAAATAATAAATATTAATAGAGCCAACTGAAAAAAATAATAATAAACATTAACAGAGCCAAATGAAATAAATAAAATACAAGGGAGGAAGAAATAAGGCATGATATTTCTATAGAAAGCGTTAAGCCAATCATAATTAGTTAAGGAGAAAATATTTGATAAGAATAAAATAGTTTTAAATTTATCAGAAAAAGTTTTTTATTAACATTTTTAGTAAAAAGTAAAATACAATAAACTTTTCTATAAACTAAAATTTCACTTCTACATAAATTAAAATATTAAAAAAAAAGAATTTATGAGAGAAGTTCTAAAAACTATTGTATAAATAAATTGATTTTAACGTATTTACGTTAGAAAAAGTTAAAGCCAACCTCTACTCACATTATAGTACATGGGAAAATTTAATTATCATCACTTAATTTGTAAAAATAGAGATTAAATGTTTACTTTAAAAAATGTTTAATTTTTATTTCTCTAGTACAAAGAGACCGTAACAAAGTTAAATCTATTTTAAAACCACCAGCGTAAACAACGCGCGGATGTTGGCATTTTAAAATATTGTAATTTTTCAACTTCAGTTAATTTGGTTGACAAAGATAAAATAAGACATTAAAAATGTTTAAAAATAATAAATAACTAATGAAATTATTAAAAAAAATAAAATTTTTTTGAGCTACAAAATTTTGAGCACAAAAATAAAGTATGTAAGTTAAAAGTTTTAAATTATAGTAAAAGTAATGTTATAATTTGTAATTTACAAAAGTATTTTCAAATAAAATATAAATAAATTTTAGTAAAATTTGTAATCTAAATTTGAAAGTAGAATAAACCACAAAGTATTATCAAATAAAATATAAATATTTTTTAGCAAAAATTATAGTACCTTCTATACATAATTCATAATGAGTAAACTTTTAACTTATCATTCATGTTTTAGTGTTTGCAACTCTCTATTTGAATATCATTTGACATATATTTCATTGGCGGATCTTAACAATAATTTTGGGAGAGTCAAAGTAATACACTTAAAGTTTATAAAGTTGTATTTGATATAAGCACTATCTTAAATAAACTTTCCTAATTTCATCATTTTTACTTATTGAATTTCTTATTTAAGGACGTTTTTGTGTATCACATTCTAAGAAATTAATATTAAACTCATCACCTGTAATTGTCTGAATCGTAAAAAATCACTTTTCTAATTGAACGATTGTATTATTAGTATGATATTTCAGATTATGTAAAAAAATTGAATTTATTTTGTTTTCATCTTTATGGGTGACTTCCCTTATATTACTTTTAAAAAATAAATTTATTTTTTTATTCTTCATCAATCTATCATTTTTTTTAAGTTTAGAATTCAAAAATAGTTTATTATAATCTTATAAAAAATTCAAAGACATAATTACTAAAAGAAAACTCTATACTAATCAAGCCACAATTGAAAATGGGTTATGAAAAAAAATAGTACGTTAATTTTTCTTCTATATTAATAAAAAATGAAAATACAATGTCTCATGAGGTAAAAAATAAATAAAGTTAACAGTTAAACTAATACTTCATTATTAAGGAAGACAAAAATGAGTTTTTTCCCCTTTAAGAATAGAAGAGAACATAAGAGATAAAAACAAAAATAGTGAATTTGTGTTTATTTATTTTTTTATTAAAAAAAAGTGAGACCGAAAGATGATTATAATATGTGAAAAACTCAAAAGATAATGTGGAAGAAAATAAAGAAAATATCTTAATAAATATTTTTATTCGTTGTAATATTTGATTTTATATTTTATTATTTATTAACATTAAATTTTGTATATAATTTAATTTTCATTAATTTTTAATATATGTTACATTTAATTTAAAAATTCAATATATAAATTTTAAAAAAATCTAAAAAATTTGGGGCCATGGGCTCCTCCAGTCACTTTATGGACACTTTATAGGAAATAATTCATCATATATTGGTGGTGAGCATGATGAAGACATTGGTTCCTATGATTGTCATCTCATGGTTTGTTTAAAAAATTATTTAAATATATGAAAAATTAAAAATAAATACATAAATAATTTTTTATGTGGGTTGGTGAACCAACTCACTTAACCCACCAACTCGTGGTGGGTTGAGTCGGGTTGCAAAATTTCTGGCTCACTATAAAGTAACCCGGGTTAAGTTCACTAATTTTCAACTCGGCTCGTGGTGAGTCAATCTATGTGAGCCGTGTTGGCTCACTTTGACATGTCAAAAGTAACTTTGGGGGTGAGTAGACATGTCAAAGTGAGCCAACTCGGCTCACACGAGTTGGTTCACCATGAGTTAGGTTAAAAATGAGTAAGCTCAACCCGGCTCACTTTATGGTGAGCCAGAAATTTTGCAACCCATCTCAACCCACCACAGGTTGGTGGGTTAAATGGGTTGGCTCACCAACCCATATAAAAAAGAAAAAAATTATTTATTTTTAAATATTCAAATATTCAAATATTTGTTTAAGTAACCCATGAGATGACAATCACTATAAAATCAAAAATCAATGTCTTCATCATACTCACCACCAATATATGATGGATTGTTTCCAAGAAAGTGTCCATATAATCCAAAAAAACATAACTAATAACACACAATTTTTGTCATGCTATTTAACAAAATATAAATGAAAAAAATATATTTGTTTTGTCACACTAATTTAGGAAAATGTCTTTATAAGATAAATGTTTGAGTAGTTTATTATAAAGATAATAATTAAAGATTAAAGTATCAACATATATAATCAAATTAATTAAACAATCAAACTATTCAAATATTATTGAGCAACATTTTAGCATTTAAAAACATAAAATTGTGAACCTATATAATTAAGAGTGGTAAATAATTATAAAAAAATAAAAATAAAATTGTAAAAAAAATGTTAGTGGATTAAGTGAGCTGGGTTGAATTCAATCCATTTTTGAAAAAACTTAATTTTTCTCAACTCAACCCGTGAACCAGGTTGGCTCACGAGTTAGAACCCATTTTGACATATCTAGGGATGAGATTTGTTTTACTCTTTTCATATCATCAAAGAACATTTTTGAATTTGAAAAATGTTTGGAGGTGCAGAAGAAATCTTGGAGTTACAGGAAGAAATCCCCATAAAGTTATATAAGAAAAAGTTGAATTACCCGTTAGACAATTTTTAGTGATACGACAAAGGGAATTTTTTTTTCTGCATCCCATATTTTCATATTTTCTTCCTGCAGCCCATATATTTGAAAATTCTAATTATACTCATGCTGTAAATATAGTTTTAGATTGTGCAATCCATAGATATTTTGGATTATACAATCCGTAATACAAAATTACATTATGGATTGTACAATCCATAATACAAATTAATATCCCAGATTGTGATTTTACATTTCGGATTGTACAATCCAAAATATAATTTTACATTACGAATTGTACAATCTAGAATGCACATAGATCGTAGAATCCATAACTTACATTCTATGTTTTTCATCGTTAATTTCCATTTTTTTTTACACTTCATATTATTCATAATATTTTTAATATTTTCATTTGTTTTAATGGATACTTGTGATTTTTTTTTGAAGTGGAGATGGAAGGAAAAGATGGGATGGAGGTGGAGGTGGAAGAAGAAAATGAGGTGGAGGTGGAGATGGAGATGGAGATGAAGATGGAGATGAAGGTGGGAGAGGGGATGGAGTTGGAGGAGGAAGAAGAAGATAATAAGGTGGAGGTGGAAAAAGAAGATTGAGGTGGAGGTTGGAAAATGTATGGAGGTGCTGTGGGGGAGGAGGAGAGAAGAAAAGAAGGACAAATTTGACTTTTTACCTTGCTTATGGGCCTGCAGTAAGAAAACATGGGGGTGTAGGAAGAAATTCCTTACAAGTGGGGTTCTAATTGACTATTTTCTTGAATCATAACGAAAATGTACGGCCCATGTTTTATAGGCCATCGCAAATAAGACTAAATTTAAAATAAATTATTCATTATTTTTAAAAAATATATGTTCAAATCAATTTTTTATACGTAGTAAGGACCAATTCTGTTCTGAGTAATTTTAAGATAAGTATTTTTCTTTTTAGTTAATATATAGGCTATTTTTTTATATTGAATCAGTGTATACTATCCAAATTTTAAAATAATATTTTATAAAATTAATTAGAGTGATGTTTTAATTTTGAAAATGTTATTTTGGTGACAATCTTTTACAGGATGAGGAAAAGGTTGTGTGTTGACTAAGAAGAAATTTCTTTTTCGTTGACAAAACTTTGATAGATATGCTGTCTCTTATCATTTGGTTAAAGGGAAATCTTTTTGTAATCAAATTTAACATTTATAGTTGCTTATATTCAACTTTCATATTGTATGGACCAATTGTAACTTTCACATCATTCTTGACATGGATAAAGTAAGAAACAATTTTTTAACCCTTCTTTAAAGAAGATGACTCTTTTTTTATACATTTTTCACCACATAAACCAAGATATCGTAGGAGATAATTTTAGATGATTTTTTTCTATATTAAAAAGATCAAGACATGATGGTGTGAATTCACCAATAAACTCCTACAATTTTAGAAACATTGCAAAGTTCTAAAACTTGGAGAAAACACAAGATTAAAGACAGCAAAAACAAATGGGAGTGCAACAACTATAATATTTTTTATTGGATTATAAAAATTGGAGATCAACACTTGGATTTGAATGATAACAGTGAATGTAATATTAAAATATCAGAAGATCTTTTAATCGAAGACAATGATTTATCTTTACGTTTTTTAGTAGAATTTGTTTATCTTGATTTCTTGCATAATACGATGAATCTTGTTTTTTTAAAGATGATAGTACATTATCCTATAATTGAGTATGTAGAATAAGTAAATGATTTCATTTTATTTCTTACTTCTATTTAACAAGAAACTTATTTAAGTTTAGATACATATTGTCTATATGATGAAAACAACAAAAATTCATGTCAAATAATTTATACTAGAGTGTTTAAATGAAATTAAATGATCAAAAATTTTCAATCATAGATTTAAAATTGAAAGTTGGTTTATCTATCATGCTTTTAGAAAATATTGATAAAACAAATAGTATTATAATGATACAAGGTTGCAAGTAATAATTATAAAGAAATTGTTATTCCTACTATAATAATTATAGTCAAGAACATTGGTTATAAAATATTCATATTAATCATGGACTTGATCTATGCTGATTTTTTATTTTCTTTCAAATTTCAAAGAAGACAATTTCCGATAATAACAATAAACAAGAGTTAAAATCTATTTCTCTAAAATTAATATAAGATCAATTATATGTAGCGGTTTTTAAAGTCAAAATTAAAAATGAATCGAAAATATTTATTCTAGATCAAGATAAAATGTAACAACAATAGCTACAAAAGCAGTTTAAAAAAAATTGAAAATCTTTAAAATAAAGTGCCTTTTTCATTGGTCATGAATACGAGAGTATACAAATTATTCTAATACTAATTTAATTCTTATTTATGTATCTACTGTATATTAATTTTGGAACTAGAAAATTCAAATACACATTTTGTGAAGCTGCTGATCAATTTCACATAATCATTATTTAGGTCAAGATCATGAAATAATAAATTCATCATATTTAACATCTATATTTAAACTAGAATATCTATTTTAGACTCATTTAATTACTTATAATTATTATACGAAAACATTTAATATAATTGAAAATAATTTTGTCCATTGCAAGTGTAAAAATACTAATTTTTTATACATTTTTCACCCTATAAACCACCAACTCAACTTCTTTTAATCTTAAAAGAAAACCTTGAGTCCCTCACCATAGATTATTTAAATAAGTGACAGGGGACACAGTGTTAGATGGTAGGGAAGAGAGAAAAAGGTGTCAATTCAACTTCTCTGTTACAGAAAACTAACAAAAAAAAAAAACATAAAATACTTGAATTTTCTTAGGTTTGAGTTCTATCAACTCCTCAACCTAAAACATTTCCTTTGAGATACCACAAAAGGCCCAACACAGAAAGGTCTTTCAACTTGTGTTCATGCTTGGTTCCAATCAAACTTTCTATTGATGAAATGTTGACTTTTGTATTTCTTTCATAGCAATGATGGGTTCATCCTCTTTAGCGGTGGACTTTACTATTTGTTGTGTTTGAGATTATTCTTATTCCTCTCCTTCTTTTTCCCCTTTTCACTGAACATGATTTTTTCTAGTTCGACTGGAGTGAAAAGTGCTGGATTTTGAAATTATAACATGAAATCGGATGATGTGTCTCATATATATATATATATATATATATATATATATATATATATATATATATATATATATATATATATATATATTTCACTATTTTTCATCAGTACATTGAAGATCCTGATCAATGGTAGAACTATAGCTTATATGAAAATTGATATGAAAATTAGAGTGTATAAAATTGGATATATTTGGATTATTTTGTGTGAATGGTAATTGTGAAAAATTTTGAAAAATTGGATTAGTGGGAAGTTAATCAAGCATGAAATAAAAATGGGATTCACACTGCACTCATTTTAGTTTGGTTCCATTGAATGAGAATAATTGAGAGGTTGGCGTGGAATGAAAGAATTTTATTACAGTAAAAGGGGTAGAAATTTGGTAAGGAAATAAAGGATTTAAAGGAAGCAAGAATGAAAGGAAAATGAGAGGGTTGTGTAAAATAAAATAGGGTCATCGTAACTAGTGCCCACCGGTTAAGGATAATTAATATACATCGATTTTCTATAAAAATATATAGATAAGTGTGATATTAAATAAAATCTGACTTAAAAATATTATTGTAACTTTATTTTCTTTAAAGAACAAAAATACTCATAAATAGGGATGTCAACGGGGCGGGTAGGGTACGGGTAGTAGCTCCCCCGTACCCTACCTGCTAGATAAATATCCGCTCCGTACCCGTACCTATATCCGTCGGGTATCTGTTATGCGGGTACCCGTCTATTTTTTTCATATCCGCGAGTATCCATGGGTACCCGCGGGTATTTACAAAATTATTTTAAAAATAAATATTTAATCATAAATTGAAATAAAATAAAACAAAATACATCATTGTCATAAATTTTAAATAAAGTTTAAAGAAACTCAAGTCCATACAAATATAAAAAATCATAAAAATAAATATAAAATGACGTTCAACACATTGAAAATTCTTTAATTAGTGCTTTGATCTACAAACTCACTTTCTCTGATTGATTTTTGAGAAAAAAATACGTCAGAATATTTTTTACTAATATATATATATCTTTATATATATATATATATATATATATATATATATATATATATATATATATATATATATAAAGATATTTTTGTGAATTAAAGTTTAGCGGGTACGGGTATCCACGGGCACAGATACTATGATACCCGTACCCGCCCCGTTAACATGCGGGTATCAAAAATACCCATACCCCCGAGTAACGGGTATCCATTTTGAATATCCGTTTCCTACCCATTGCGGGTTTTATCCGCGGATACCCATAGATACGGATATTTTTGACATTCCTACTCATAAATATTGTACATGTGTATTTAATATTTTATTTAATGTTCACAAATAAAAGTTAAAAACTAATTAAATAATAAAATAACTATATTTTAATGTTATTAAAAATTAAATATAAGAAAGTTTAAATTAACAGAAAAATCAACACAAAAATAGTATTAAACATTTAAAAATTTTTAAAAATATATAAAAAAATATAAATTAATAGAAAAACCAACAAAAAAATTAGTGTTAAACATCTACAAATGTTACAAAAAAAAAGAACAATTAAAGTGTCAATTTGAGATTTAATTGAATTTTTTTTTCTTTTTAGTAGAGACATTACAAATTTTAAAATTCTTGTTTTGTAACAGTGAGTTATTATCTATAAATTTAAGAAAATATTTTTGTCTTTATAAAATTTATTATGTACATTTATACTATTTTAATTACTGTATTTAATTATTTTAATTTTCAATGTAAAAATGATAATACCAAAATATATTTATTATCTATAACAATATATAAAGGGGATTATCCTTTTTGTGTCCACGTTTTAAAATACCAATTTTACCCTTTAAATATAGTAATTTATTAAATTTTTAAAAATTGACCATTAATTTTATAATCTTTTTATAAATTCGGTTATCTCTGCTTCTTCTCTTTCTTCTTTATTTATCAATGGTTATTCTTTCATCTATCCTGATATATTTCACTTTCTTTTTAATAAATATAATTTTAGTTTATATAACAACTTAATAATATTACAATATTATCACCTACTAATATAATATCATGTATATTTAAAAAATACATACATAGACACAATAGATAATAGATAGTGCATTTGTTTATACTATGCTAATTCCTTAACGGTGTCCTTAGGCACCGGATAGAATAAGCCACCTCTTATTCATAAAGGAATCGTTAGTTTTCAAATAAAAGATTCAACCCCTGTAAACATTCATCTATTTAGGAAGCGCGGAGTTTTTGAGCTTAAAAATTATTAAACATTTTTTTAATATATTTATAAGTACAGGTAATGAATGGTTAAAGAAGCAATTTATAGTTCTTAATGTCCTATCTTAATATAACATTGAAGAAGTCTATGCCCTTCCCTTACAGCTGGAGGTCATACCCCAACTTGAAGTGGACAAGCATGTTGATGAAAACACAAACAAACAATATTTAGAACAAGTACCCTGTCTTTTAAATTAAACTCAGAATTGAATGAAAAACAAGGGATAAAGTGATTGCACCTTTGACCCGTGGTTCCATCCAAACAAACCAACCAACCAACATTCAAACATTAATATGTGAATGGAGCATAGTGGAACTACCACTACCAAGGCCATGTCGGATCCTTAGCATTTAAGAGCACGATTAGATATGGATCTTGAAAATCTGTAAAATGGATTATAGAATAAAAGAACAATTATCAAAGATGAATTTAAGTGAGACGAACTCATAAACCAATGAGCCCAACTGTTTTCTATGTTTTACAAAAATAATACTTTTTTATTAAAATATATAATAACCATTATATATAAGTCAATATGATTTAAGTTTTAAAATGATCATTAATATGATGCAGGAGAAGAATAGTGTAAGTCTCTGTTTAAGACTTTCGTTTTTTAATATTGTAACTTATATATTATGTGATCGCTGTGGAGTCTATAGTTTGTGGGGTAGCATTATTTGTTGTGTAGTTTAAAATTGAACCCAGACACTGCTGGTCATGCGTATAATATTAAGAATCAGTACTCGAAAAAAACACCAATTTGGCAAAAATGAAGTCTGAAAAGCAGAGGAACATTCAATTAACGAAATGGTTGGTGGTCCGCTACTAAAATTTCAAGGCAAACGTACAGTATTCTATAAGAACTTGGATGATGTCTAATTGTAGGGTTAAAATGTATACATACATGTCCTTTCCACAGAGAGATAAGCTTAACAAATACAAACCCTAATGTCTTGTTGTTGTTGGTGGTGCTATTGCTCTGCATGGTTTATTCATGGAAATGGGTGCTAACAGTGCGTTTAAGTTCCAATTTCTGCAATGCTCTGTAAGGCTGGCTTCCATTGCCCACCAGAACCAACGAAATGCCTTCCAACACCTTTGTTATTGCTGCTGCTGCTGCCGCCGCTGCCATTGCTATCCATTCGTTGGATCTCTTGTTCCACCTGACAATGAACAGGAAAAAGAGATAACTTTCACATTGCGTTGGATAGCTTCACACGCCAAGAGGTAAGGGGAAAATGACAAATCTTATTCATTCATGTAGTACAACAGATCACACAAGTCACAGATGGTAGGCTTCAACAGCGTTTCAATCCATGTCTGTGCTTAATAATAATAATCATCCATGTCTCCGAAACATTAATACTTATAGTAAATGTTGTATTTATCTGATATATCTTCACTTTTCTTTCTTTACTCTCTTCTTTTTGTTAATAAAAAAAAAAGGTCACTTAAAAGTTGAAAAGATGATATCTTTAACTAAAAGCATCCATGGTATCCTATGATAAGATCACCAGTGGTCCTGACACGCCTTTTGCATTTTGCAATTTGGTAGTGCTTTCATGAAGTGGAAACGTGAAGAAACTTAAAAAGAGATAAAAACCAACACAACAAAGACATGTATCGTTATTTGGATAGTGGAGCATGCATTGTTTGACGTACTTTCCTAATTTACCACTGCATGCTCGACTAGACACTGTTTTATTTTACACTCAAAATCATTTTCTTTTGATATGCACATGTCCTGATGCACCATTTCTTGCTAAAATTAATTTAGACACATTTTAATTGTGCTCAATGCTTCAAAATTGATTCGGCTTCATTTTAATCTAAACATCTAACCATATAGCATATATAATTTTTTAACTATTATTTTGGATATGCATTTCAGCTACAGTAAATGGTTTAAAAATAATTTTATCAAAATTATTACTTCCTAGTTTTAAGACAAATGCATGCTGAATTATTATGATCCCCATTAGTGTGTTGTTTATGTAAAATTCTATACTTCAGATGGTTCACTTGAACGTTCAGAAAAGGTTTTACCATTTTCTATAACCACTAACACAGTCAAATTAAGTAATAGTAGAATAAAAATGGACATTGCAGCAGAAAGGGTTTTAGTAAGCGCAACAACAAATTAGGAATTGAGTTTAATGAGAAAACCCCTTAACGCAAGATCTGTAGAAACCATGGATCGATTGTGGATGACTGTGCGAAGAATCGTATAGCACAACAAACTTGCAACTAAAATAAACAATCATTACATGCACTCACCACCAGTGTCTCTGTCCCAACTAAAAGTGAGGAATATTTATAACCAAACTTGCAAAAAAAGAAAATCACCCTCGAGATCCGTACTTAAATAAATAATGATCAAATTCTGCTAATGTACTGAAGATATGGGTTTTTATGAATTTAAAACATGCAAACAGAGGAAGGGAAAAGGTATGGTAAAGATCCTTTATTAAGAGAAAAGAAAAACGCCGCACCTAAACGTTCCACGTTCCAACTAGACAATGCCTTAAAGATAAGGAAATGAAAAAGAAAAGGCCATACTATCCTTCAAACATGATATTCATAATCATAATCATAATCATAATCATCCCCACACAAGCATGCATACGAATCTAATATTTTCAAACCAATTTAACTAGTTGCACGAGAGAAAAAAAATTGAAACAGAGAGAACAAGAAACACGATTACCTTACTGGAACCATATTCATTTTTGGAAGTGAGGCTAGGATTTGAAGCTCTGTTATCTCTGTGCTTCATCTGAACCCCATGACCCCCTGTTTCCTTCAGCAATTTCCCGAGTTTGCCACATTTCTTGGAAGCAAACTCCTTCAATACATCTATGGCCCACCAAAACACACGCACCCACAATCAATTTTTCTTAATCTTTTTGTATAAAGAAACAAAGACAGGCAAGAATAGGAGGTAATAATTTATTATACCTTCGAAACTGATCAACCGATAAACCTGGCCAATATGCAAAGTATCGTCTGGTCGGAGAAGCTTAAGTTGTTTCATTGGCGTGCCATTGTCGGACTTAAGCGTAGGTGAGGACACGACCAGTGCAACATAATGACCAGGGTTGGAGTCCATAACCTGGTGTGCGCTAAGCGACCAATAAATCCTCTCGATCTTGTTCCCAGGGTGTTGAATCACAACAGTAGCCGCTTCCGCAGCTTGGCAATTCCCCATCTTTATTATTTCCAAACCGACTCTCTTGCAAACACAACGATTGTTATGGTGGAAAGATAGAGTGTGGTGTGGTGGGTTTATCAATCTGAGTAGTAGCAATTTGGGAAATGAATATTATAATGAATCTGGTGGATACATGGTTTACGTTTTGAAGTGGGTGACGTTTGAAAGACACGTACAACACGGTAGGTGTCAGGAGAGGGAGGAGTGAGAGAGAAAGAGTTGTTTGGGTTTGGATATAAATGAACCTGACGCTCTTCCAGGTTCACTGACGCACGCCAAGAATCAGGGTGTGTTTGATGGATGTGACCAACGCGAACCCGAATCCGACAAATGCCCAGAATCTTTTTTTTTCTTCGTTTTCTTTAATAAATGGAGAATTGTTCAGTTAGAAATGGTTGTGTTGTGTGATGTTTGGAGGATGTGAACAGGGAGAGGCGTGGCTAGAGAATTGAGTTGATGAAAGGAAAAAAAGGAAGTATGTGTTATAGCAAGGATGGGACAGTGGACATAAATAGAGATTGAGGAGTTAAGTTGAGGCGTGTTGGATCTGCAAAACTCACCTGGGACTCAAATTGAACGTAACTTTGCTGTGTCTGCACTCTTTTATAATTGGAAAAGTAATTTTGCAAATGGGTTCGGTAGTCATTACTTTCCCTGCTCGGCTTCACTTCTTTCTGACCTATTTCTCATTCTGACCCACCACACCTTCAACGCCTTATCTTCTATTTTAAAATGTTAATTGCTTCGACTTTTGTTATTTACCCTAATCTAGTCCGATTAATTCAAACAATTCTGTTTCTGTCGAATAAAACCCCAGTAGTAATGTCATTGCCAAGTTAAATTTGCTTTACCACATATAAGTAATTCATTGCTTTTATAGTTCCTTGTCACAGATTTGGTATGTGAAAAATGCGCCTACATTTTACCATTTTATTACATAGTTTGTTTCAATTGCATTTATATATTTTAGTATTTAGGATTACTTGTCAAAAACCTCTCCTAACTAAATCTGCAACTTGGCGAAGTGTATGGAGGAGGAATTTTGCTATACGTTAATATTGCTAGTGACGGTCAATTTTATCAATTTGCATCAATAACTTTAAATGTTTTTTTTTTTTAATTTATGAATAATGATGAAACTCATTTAATTTTATGAGCCCAAAGACAAAAGTAATACCCGTTGTATATTGTATATTGACTATGGATGGGTTGAGTGTGTTGACTGACACAATGTGATAGATGGATACGCAATGTAATGTAATGCAATGTTCCCTAAACGGGACGGTTCCGGAATTTGGTCATAATCCATGGACAGCGAGCAGGATGACATGATTATCATTGTTTTAGGTGTGGGATGCTACTTTCTCATGTCTTGTGTCTTGTTCGTTTGGTAGATTACAAAATAATAATAATAATAATAATAATAATAATAATTAGATTAAAGGTAAAATACAAGTTATATTTTTTATATTATATTTTTAAAAATATGTTGAAATAGATAAATTTCATTTATTCCATTTTAAAAATTTTCATAATGAATAGATTGTATTAATAAGATATCACTTTTAAATAACCAAATGGTATTCTATCCAAGAGAGATAGGAAGCTAAAATACAAATTTAGATTTTTTTATCTGATTTTTCGTGTGTTGTTTTTTTATTGTATTTTCATAATATATGATTACTATTAATTCTAACATTTTAAAATATATTAAAAAAATATTTAAAACATTAATACAATGTATTTTTAATGTTTACGAGGACAACAGTAAAAATTCTGAAAACATTCATGATCGTATTTTACTATTTCGCAACTCTTCGTTACCTCACCTCATTTGTAATTAAACCATAATAAGGGCGTCATTCGTGATTTTTCTCTAGTAATTAAATTATAGATTCGATCATTTATTTTTTCTATAGTGATAGCATGAATGGGTGAATGATCTACTTCCATCTTAATTAGCATTCATTAGCAGATATATTTGTTAAGAGTAAAAAAAATTGAAACAATTTAATTACTTAAGCGAGCTTATGTAGATCTATTTTTAGAAACAATTATAATTATTCAAGCGAGATTCTCTTGTTATGATCTCCGAACCCTGGCAACTGCACAGATATACAAAACATGACATTAATTTTCGTTGGGCCTTACCAACAGTACAGGAGATTGGTGAATGATCTACTTCCATCAGTCTGAGATATAGATCAAGAGATTCACGATGGGTGACTAAGGAATCTATCACTATAAATAATATTTCAAAATATTAGAGTTAGTGTAAATAAATGTGTTATTATTATACATGTCTATTATGTTTTAAACGTAAAGTAGATAATAATATTATAATATTATTAAGTTAATATATAAAATAAATTTATATTTATTGAAAATAAAGTAAAATGAATAGAGGAAAGATAATTCTCTCTATTTTTGGCTTATGTCTCAAGATTCTTATTAAAGACAGAGAAGAGATATTTATGATGTCAATATTATTAAGTTCTTATCAAAAACAGGGATCTTTGTGGTGAATCTTCGTCAGACTTATTAATCTTGATCTTTGCATCTTGACTTATCAATCATAAATTGGATTGTGACGTCTTGACTTATCTATCGTTGATTGTGGTGTCTACAGTGACAGATCTAAATATTAACTTTTGAGGAGCCAAAATAATATTTTAAAATTTATATATTTTATCATTATCACTAGTAGAAAAATGCGATATATAATTTAATTATAACTATAAAATAAATCACATATATCTAATAAATTTTTTCTTTGTACTTTTAGATGATTGAACCCATCAATAATTAAGCCAAAACATACACTACTAAAAAAACATATATTTTCTGTCAGTTTTGTTTTGAAATTTTTTTTATAAAAAATACTTACAAATTTTGTTATAGAAAATAATTTGTAAAAAATTGCTACCAATTTTTTAGTAAAATATTTAGGGTTTCATAGAGAAAAACTAAGAAATATTTGCAAATTTCATAATTTTGTAAGAAATAATTATCCATAAAAGAATTAGCAATTAATTAAAACTTTTGGAAAAAATACAAAAAAAATCTTTTCTTTTATAAAAGATTGCATGAAAAATATCATGAAATATAAAAAATTCTAATAGTGACAAATTTTCGGTTATATATATTTTTCAGTGTAAATAATTATATTATGTAAAAAAAATAATCTTCTATTTTACTTCACAATCTTGTTTAACAAAAAAAAATCTTTTTGTTTAAGTAAGATGTACTTCTTATTCTTGATAAAGATTGTTATAGTTCAAAAATGATTAATAGATTTTTTAAATTATATTTGAATATTAAGAGTATTAACAATAAAATACTGAAGCTAAAATTTTAAATTAATTTTCTATTAAATATGATATTAACAATTTAGTTATGAAATTATTAATCAACGTAAGTGAATAAAAATAAAATAATAAATATTTTTATCTTTTTTAAATTTTTTAAATAATTAAATTTGATCTGTAATTATTTTTTTTTAAATTATAGATCTCTCTCCATATATATATATATATATATATATATATATATATATATATATATATATATATATATATATATATAATAAAAAAAAAGGCCTCATGCGGACCAATTAATGTCCGTCTTGGACGTGTATACTTTTGATTAGGTTTTTATCGAAGAAAGATTTTCTTGTAGCGAATATTCCTTTGCTTATCAATATGCTAGATTCTTGAGTTTATATATTTCATCATATGGGTTATGGGTCATTGAAAAATTGTGATACATTTTATCTATATTTTGATTCTACGTTCTTTACTTTTATTTTAATTGTTCTGTACATAAGATATTCAAATTCAGAATAAGAAAGAAAATAAGGAAAGAAGATATTCAAATTTAGAATAAAGAAGAAAAGAAAGAGATAAGATAAACAATTTGATAGAACTATCAGTTAATTTTTAAAAATTTAACAAATAATTATATTATAAAAAGTAAAATTGAAATTATGAAATATAAACAATTATATATATATATATATATATAATTCTTTTTAATTTAAATTTAATAAACTATATTTTGTTTCACTGCTTTATTTTTGAATTACGCATAATTAGGTTAAGTTGTGATTTAAAAGCACGGTTTTTTTAATAAAATGTTGCCGGAAACTTCGTTTGATTTTATTTATTTTTTATTATGACTGTAATTAATGTCTCATCTACATCCCTTGTCACCTATGCGACCCTGCGTGTGATTCTCGTAAGCAATGACAATATCAATGCCAAAGATTTTAATATAGTAACTCAGCAAAAAGAATATATGATAATATTTATTTATGAAGTCTATACAGGCAAAATATATAATAATTATATCAGCATATTCCGTCATAGATTTCAATTATGTTAGGAGTAGTGAAAAGAAACGGCATGACATGAATGGTTGAATTGAAGGTAAATAAGAAAATTTTGTAAATTCGTCAATGACATGGGTGTGGAGGATCTACCTATGCTATAATCTTTATTTGGTAGACTGAATGGGAGAACAAAGAACATAATTTATAAGGTTTAGATTCAATAATAATGTTTAGAGATAAAATGTGCAATACATTTTTGACAAGAACATCTCAGATTTTTACCTAATCTTTGTGAAGTCTAAAGTGCAAGATTGAGGACCCCAAACTATTTAGAGTGCTTGATTGTTGGCTAGACGGTACAAATTTTAGAAGTTTTTGTGTAGGATACGTAGGAATGCAGGGGATGATTCCTTGTAAAAGAAAAATAACAAGGGTTAACTTATGTTTGGACGAAATATCTCATTAATGTTGAGAAATTGAAATGTATTGTATTTGAATTGTTTGTGATTAATTTTTTTTTATTTTCTAAATAACTTGTTTGGATAAAGAAATCAAAATATCTTATATTTCAATTTCTTATTTCGATAAAATAATTGAATTTCTAGTGAAATAAAATTTCATTTTAATAATATATTTTAAACTTAATTATGTTTTGAGTTCTTGATAAATTTGAAAATTTCAATTGAGTCTCTAATAATTTTTTGTGTTTTATTAAGTCCTTGCAATTTTAAAACTTTTCAATTAAGAACCTATAATTAAGTGTGACTATTAACTTTGTGATCTAGTACTTATCCTGTTACTTTCAATAAATGTCATCCACCACATAATATTTTGTTACAAAAAATGAATAAGATCTTTTTCAAACATTTACCGCATTAACGAAAATTGTTTTTAAATTTAATTAAAATTATAAATTATAATTAAAAAAATTAGAAAATAAATTACAACGACAAATTATAAAATTATAAAAATATAAAAATATATAATTTCATAATTACAAAATTATAAAATATATCATTTTATAATTATAAATTATAAAACTATAAAATTATAAAATAAAATTATATTTGTATATTTTATAATTTTATAATTTTGTAATTATGAAATTATATATTTTTTAATTTTCTTAATTTTTGTAATTTTTAATTTTGTTTTTATAATTTTTTAGTTACATGTTTTATAGTTTTGTGATTTTTTATTTATTTGTAATTTTATAATTTTAATTAAATTCAAAAACTATTCTCATTAAATACAGTAAATATTTGAAAAAGATATGGTCATCACCACCTTTTGTAACAAATATTATGTGACGACATTTATAGGAAGTGATGATGCAAGATAAATGCTACATCACAAAAAGTTAACAATCACACTTAATTGTAGGGACTCAATTGAGAAGTTTTAAAATTGTAAAGAGAGATCAAAAAAATTTATTAGGAACTCAATTAGAATTCTCAAATTTATCAAGGCCTTAAAACATAATTAAGTTTTTTTAATGTATACATTTTTAAATTAAATTTAAAAAATATTAGTCAACTTAAAATATTTAAACAATTTATACTGTTTAAGGTCTAAAGAGTCCAAAGTGTGAGGTTGAATGAGAAAATTTTCAAAAATTACACATTTTTTTTAGAATAGTTGAATTTTTACTAATTTAACTACTTGAAACACTTCAAAAAAAATACTTCTATTTTAAATACTTTAAAATTTTTATATCAAAACAAAGTATTTCATTATAAAAAAATTTAAATTCTTAAAAAAAAATGAATTGTTTATTAAAATACTTTATCTAAACATATCATAAAGGTTAAGTTGAAATAGCGGTATAAACATGAAAATATGTATACCAACTATATCAGTAAATAGTGCAATACTTGAATTACTTGGACATAAAAGAGGTGACTTCCCTTAACAAGGAAGAGATTTGTACTTGAAGGAATTTACAAAAGGAGTTGGTAAGTGGCTAAGCACAGTGAATTAGACCAAAAAAAAAAAAATCCATATTTAAATGTTTGACAGAATTGAAGTATAATAACAAATTTTTTTATGCGATGCTTAACTCAAACAAGAATAAAAATATGATGAGAGGTTTTCAAATAGAATGGAAGAGGTCATCCCAAATAAAAAATAAAGTCCGATAATTTTTAAATAGAAGTTTAGGGATAATATTTACAATAAGTCAACTTTAGATGGGTGGAATTTTAAAAGATTAAGGAGGAAAACAACCAATTCCGACCACTGAATTTTATGTTTTGGATGGAAAGGATTGTATAAGAATGTGAGAGTAGTAAGTGTAACGCTCAAATGGGGTATAAGGGTTATGACGGATTTTGACAAATTGATAAAAGAAGACTTCTTCGCATTAATCCATGATTTTCATAATTATGATAAAATTTTAAGACGTGTGAAGTGTCGTTCTGTTTACTCTTATAGTAATGATAGATAACCCAACAAGACTAGAGAAATTCAAACCCATTGATGAGTTGCATGTGAAAGAACCAAGTTTGTATTTATATAATTGGAAATTATACAAAAAGATGAAACATTTGCTTGATAAGAAGATACACTTCTTAAAAATAACAAATAAACTCAATGAGTTTATTTATATGACACTTTCTTGTATGTTACTAACATAAAGTTTAAAGTTCTCTAGAGAACAACATCATGTTTTGTTTTGTTAAATCGAAAAACTTGTCACATTTCATGCATTTATAATTGAAAGAAATATTGTTCTTTAAAAAAAACAAACAAACATAGCATTTTCCAATGAAACAAAGAACCAAATAACAAAATGATGATAAATCAAACTTTAATTTCATTATGGTATTAAATTTGGTGATAGTTATGTATCATTTTACTAAACATTTTTACGAAAATACTATATATTTATATATAGATAACACACAAAAAATAAAATAAAATTGTAAATAGTTTTATAATAGAGATATTCATATTTACAAACACTAGCTATTGTAATTTGTCAAAGATCTTTGTCCAAAGTTTTATGTAATATTTCTTTATAAGACTCTATTTTTATAAGATAGTTGAGAGAACTTTAAGACTAAAAAAAATAATATCAGAAGTGTTTTACAGGAGAAACGGTTACAAAACTATTTGGTTTAAAGTTAGAAGCCACATTTTCAAACAATTGTTTTAATTTTCAAAGTTACAGTTGGACTGTCTTCAAAAGTTTCACATCACTTAAAGATAAGTTAGGGAGTGAGTGTTGGTGATTATATAACTGACTCTAAGTCCATCGTGTTTCTTATCTTAGTCAAGAGACACTTTAAGCTTGTATTTAACTTTTTTTATTCTTATTTATTATACTCTTGTAATAGAGTGTTATGATGTTTGGATTAAATTTTTTATTGGAGAGTATGGGTTACTTAGGGTCAAACAACATGCAAGATTGATCTATGTATTGCACAAATTTTTACATAATATTATTCTCTCGTTACCTTTAGATACACAATGAGATTTGGTGGATTTGTTAAGAAAGAAACATATTATCAATTATGAGACTATCAATTTAAAAACTCTTTTGTTTTTATTTTGTAACTATTTGACTTAAAACATCTTTTTCATACACATGCCTTTGGTTCCACGTATTATATTACTGAGTTTGTGCTTTGTGAAATATTTTCTTAATCACAAGTCAAATCTCTTTCTTGTAATTTTGGTTTCTATTTTCAGATGAAAAAAATCTTTATATTGGAGTTTAAAGGTTGTTTATAGTATTAGATTAAAACAATTTTACAATCTTAACAAATTAAAAGTCATTATTAATATAATTTTTATGATAATTATCGCAATTTTCAACAAACTTGTTTTGTTTGGGGTTTATCTTTGGATGACATTGTGAAATTGTTTCTCAACGTTATCTTATTTTTATTTAAAATCTGTAAAAGGCTATAATGATAGATATCTTAAAATTGAAGGTAAATAAATTATTTTAGATTTAGAATAAACGACATAATATAGAATGTAGAAAGTCAACAATTGTTTAGTCAACTTGACAAGATGTACAAATATTTATAGAGTAAATGCATAGAATGAAAAGAAAAAAAAAGTTATAATTTGTCATGGAAGCAAAAATATACAACCTTACCATAACATTAAAATTAAAAGATATTATATGCGTGTTTGGGAGATGAAATAATTTCTTAAATCCATTTACTTATCATCAATTTAATCCTTAAACACATTCATATCAATAATTTTAGTTACACGTAGTAACAAAATTTGGACAAAAATTTCAGGGATGCCAAATTATATTTTTATATATAAATTATTTTTTTTAATTAAAAAAAAATCATTTCCTCTTACCATTTTTTCATAAGTTCATATTGGTCTATTTACATATGCATTCATACAAATCTATTTTCACACTTTCCCTCAAATCCATTTTCTCAAGAGAACACATCCTTAGATCGCTGCTTTACGCTCTTTCAATGACTTAACTTCTTCAATAATTGAATCAGAACGAATAATTTTCTAAATTCATTTGATATGAACCTCATTTTAGATAAACCTTTCGTATCTCATCAATTTGATTTTGTGGGTATTGCCAAATTTGAGGTTGCTTCCTCAAATCACGTTCTAAGAAATTTTTAAATTCATTTTATGTAACTTTAAGAACTTTAGAGAATTTTTTTTTCTTCAATTCTTAGATTCTCATGAAGTTAAGTTTAGTTAAGGTAAATTTATTTTTCATCTTCATCCAAACCTTCCTCCTGAATAAAAAATTCATTAATTTGTTTACTGTTTAACGTAATTTTTTTAATATAAATTTGTTACATCTCACACTTACTTAGGAAAAGATAAAATTATGATTACCCTAAATTAAATCTCAAAATCAAGACTCAAAATTTTAAGAAAATTAATAACTTTTAAATAATTTGTTTCCTTTACCTTTAAGTAGATTCCTAATATTGTTATTTCCTTACACAACTTCAAGGCCTAAATTAACCATATCTACACAAAGAAAAATTCAATCAATAATTAGATCATGAATTTATGATTTCAACATATAGATATCTGCCTATAATGTAGAAAAATCATATATAAGAGAAAAATAGATTGCTTCTTAAAAAAGGATAAAAAATCAACTTACTAAAAAAAATTGTTCTATCTAAAATGTTCTTTAACTCTTGAAATTTGTCATAGTGCAATTTAATTTGATTTTGATAATGACGAGAGATTGATAGTGAAAATTAATATAACAATAACATGTGAGAAAAAGATGGATGTAAGAAAAAAAAGAAACCAAATAAAACAAAATAAAAAATAAAAAAAAAGGATGAAAACATGATTTTCAAATTTCAAAAAAACTTTTAAAAAATTAATAAAAGTAATAAAATAATATATATATATATTTATATATATATATATATATATATATATATATTATACACATAAGATTGATAATCACGTTAATCTAAAATTCAAAAAACGTGTAATCAGTCTTATGTGTACAAAACGGTTCATCTTGATTACATGTTTTTTGAATTTTAGATCAATGTGATTATCAATCTTATGTGTACAAAATATATATATATATATATATATATATATATATATATATATATATATATATATATATATATATTTTTTTTTTAATTTTAAATATATTTTTTTTTTTTT
>Ga0214543_1003453_pt1 | contig 30639 bp, 15 predicted proteins | sample CNSS2metaG_FD_160094 | JGI IMG/M metagenome (GOLD analysis project Ga0214543, IMG submission 160094) | Root nodule microbial communities from cowpea collected in UCLA plant growth center, Los Angeles, California, USA - CNSS2 | ecosystem: Host-associated > Plants > Roots > Nodule | place: USA... | reverse complement strand
TATATATATATTGTAACATTTTATACACAATCAATACTATACAATTCCCTTCTTCATATATTTTTAGTTTTTGTTTTCTCCATGATATCAAGAGCCTCAAATGATCCACGATTGAGAAAGGGATTCATGTAGTAGTTCATCTTTCCTAAATCCTAAGCCCTCAACCCTAAGCCTTAAACCTTTTTGCAAATTTTATGATTGAGAAGGATTCTCGCTGTAAGTTCCTCTTTCTTAAACCCCATGCCCCAAGCCATAAACCGTAAGCCATAAGCCTCTTTCACAATTTTTGAGGTTTCACCTTATCGCAATTTTATTTTCTACTTTGAGGCATTTTTTGAGGTTTTGCACCATGTTCTTTACTTCATTTTAAGGTATTTGGAATCCTCTAATATTGGGTTTGTATTATGTTTTGTTCATTGCTTCCACTCTGTGTGGTTCGCATTTCTGTTTTGTATTCGATTTGTCAGGGCAACTTGTAAAGATGATTCTCTTCAATCCATTAGTGTGCAATTGGATGGTAAAAATTATTCTACCTGAAGTTATGCTATGAAAAATTTTCTTCGTGAAAAGTCCATGTAGTGTTATATTTCAGGTGTTAAGGCAAAACTGGTGGACTCCAAAGCCAATGATTACACTATTGCTTTAGAAGTATGGGAGGTTGATAACTCAAATTATCAATTGGGTCACTAATTTTGGCATACACTCGATTGGTGATCAATTAACAAAATATGATACTGCAAAGGAAGTATAAGATCACTTATCTTGATTGTATACATAGTCTAATTTTAATAAACAGTATCAACTTGAGACAGATATTCGTGTACTGAAGCAAAATGACATGAGCCTTTAGGACTTTTATTTTGTCATGACAACCCTATGGGATTAATTTTCCTTGATTGAGCCTGTAGAATTGAGCTTTTGCACCGTATATTACTCGTAAGGAATAACAATGTCTGGTTAAATTTCTTATGGCCTTGCGTAGAGATTTTGGGAGTTAAGTGGTTCAATTTTGCATCGCAACCCTATGTCTTTTATTGATGATGTTGTTAATGAATTATTAGTAGAGAAAATTAGATGTGCTTCCTAACCTTAGGTTAACATAGTCACGCAATCTCAAGGTACATCATCACTAAATATATCTTCTGACAAATGGATCATTGACTCAAGTGTCACTAATAATATGTCACATCATTTGCCTTGTTTTGTTTCATTATCACCTAACTCATCCATGCCAATTGCAACTGTTAATGGTGGGTCTGTTCCATTATATGGTATTGGTACCATTGCCACACCATCTTTGTTTTTGTTTGATGTTTACTGCATACCTGGTTTTGTTGTGGTTCTTGCTTCTGTTGGGAAAATCCGTGATTCTGGATATAATGTGTATTTCACTCCATCTGAATATTTTGTAAAAGACTGCACATCTTAGAAGGTGGACTCTATGTTTTAAATCAGTTCAAGGAGTCAATAGTTGTAGCCTCTAGTGTGGATTTATCTTCGTTTCATTTGTCTTCTTCTTCTTCTTCACCTTTTTTACATGCAACTTTGTATTTGATTTTGTATTGGAATTCTCTGTTTGATTTATCTTTTTCATCTTCTAAAACTCCATATTTTCAAATTTTCTTCAATTCTTCTGACTTGAACTTGAGTAACTAACTTCGTGAATAATTGATATTGTTGATAATCTTTGATTAATCAATATTCCACCCATTTTGTTGATAATTTTCCCAAATCTCTTAGATTTTTACTTATTTGCATAATATAATCCACACATTTATCTTTTCCACTTTTATTGATTAAAACCTAAAATTTTAAATAAAATAAAAATATAATAATGTCAATTATCAAAATATCCCAAACTTTAACATTTTCATATCCTCATGAAAACTTAAAATTTTTAAAATTTGAAAACTTTCATCAACTGATCAAAACATTTGAAGAACAACTAATTTTCGATCCTAATCAATTTACAACCTCTTATATCTTATGTGATTATACTAAATAATATAATTATAAAATTACCTTTCACCCTCTTACTAAAAGAGGGGTTATCAAATGGTGATAATTTTTTTATTACCTTTGAATGTATCCATATAAGTCCCTTTTTCCATCCTTCATCATAAATAATAAAATAGGAATGCCGTATTGTTTTTAATATTAGTTTTCATAAAAACAACCCAAAAGTTTGAAAAATAAAAAATGCGGAAGAAAAAAAGAAGCTAAGAATAACAAGTAATATGGAGTAAAATTATCTTCTCAAATATAAAATTTTATAAATAATCTAAATTAAAGCTAACTAACTAACTTACTACATAAACACAACTTAATCTGTTTAATAAGTTATCAAAGTTTGTCAAAGTATCGTAGTATTAAACATTATTATTATAAATAGTGTGCATTCTTAATCATAGAAAACATAAATACTAATAGAAAATGGCCAAAAGTTTAATACAAAAATTATACAATTTTAATCAACTATTTAATTCTAAATGTTTTTTTCATGGAGAAATATTAATTGTTAGTATTATATGAATGAGATAAGTTGAATTCAAAATTTCTCTCGGGCTTCATTTCAACTTGTCTTCCTTAATTCTTCATTAATGGTTAAAGGAAGTAATTGAACAAACGATTCAATGTCTTGTCTTTTAACTACTTTGCTTTCACATTATATTTTATACCCAAAATTTTTCACAAAAACCTTTAAAATTATAATTAGATAATTAAAAAAAGTATTTTAAATCCCAATTTAACCTTTAAAATTTTTCTTTTTGTGATACTTCACAATAGCACAAAATAAACTTAATTATAGAAATGTGTTATTTCAACAAAATATATTACATCATTTTCTATAATAGTAGATCACCACACTATAAGAAAATCTTTGAATAATGATCAATTTTAGTGACAAAAAAAATTAGTTACTACAGTAATTTACATACCAATTTATAAACTAAAAATTAGTGATAACTAAAATAGTTTCAAAAACTTATATTTGATATTTAAATTGCTAACTAAAATAGTTTGTATTATGAATTTCTCTCTAAATTGGTCACTAACATTAACTATCAAAGTTTTGATTACTACACAAATTGATTTCTAGTTAGAAAATTAATCCTTAAATTGATATCTAAATATATTTTTGGACACTAAAATTGGTTATTATTTAATATTTCTACCACGTCTAATAATCTTACACTTGAAAGTTTAGACGTGAGCATGGTAGGAATATTTAAAAATTTTTTAGTGCCTCGTAATCATAAAATAATTTTTGTTAAGAAAATACTAACGCACAAAATCTTCAATAAATTCATACATATATTTGACTCATTAAAGTCAGACCGTAGAGTTGATGTACATGAGTCAAATGATAAAATATTTAAGAATATTCTAGAATGTGGGTTTTGTTTGTCCATGTGACGATCAAACCTTTTTGATTTTTTGTCCTTGAAAACTTTGTTTATCTTCATTCGATGTTGTTTGGTCAAGACATGTAGTGGTTCTCAAAAATATTAGTAGCTTCTTATTATAGTGTTTTTGTTATGTGAGTAGCAGATAAGTCACACTTTCACTAGTCCTATTGAGTTAATTTATTAAATTCGATTTAATAAGTTAAATGGGCCTTCTAAATTCTTCGAAACACAGGAACAATTTGTAGGATTAAACCAAATTTAATATATTGTTTAGTCTATTAAACTACAGTTCAATTGATTAAATCAGTGAAACAAATTCTTGCTTTGAATTTTCCTCTATGTTTTAATAAGTTAAATTATATAATATATATATATATATATATATAATTCGATAAATTAATCTTGTCTGATATTCTAAATTTCTCAAAATTTAGTGGATTAAATGAGATTTAATAAATTAAATAAGAAAATCTTAAAATAGCTTAGAACTTTGTGTAACATTTATTCTTTTGACATAAATAACTTGTGTTAAGATGAAAGAAAGAGTTTACTTTACATATATGAATGAAAAATGAAGATATATGTAAAGCATGATATACCACACCTTAACAAAACTGAAATATTTATGTATTTTAAAATCTTATATTGTGTTCGAATGAAAATGTTGTAGAAAATAATTATTTTAATAAAGAAATTAATTATTTTCAAATGAAATATTTATTTAGTATTTTTTAAATAATTTCAATTTTAAAAAAATAAGTATAATTTAATTATTAGGATGCACAAAATTGAATTCCGGATGATATTGTGTTTTTTCAAAAGGTTGTAAAAAAATGTTTACTCTTATGATATGAAATGTGTGAATGGGGGAAAATTGATTTGGTTGGTTGAGGTGACACAAGCTAAAATTTTGATTTTTTAAAAATTGTTGTATGGTCGTTGATTTGGAGATTCAAAAATATGAATGGTTTTATGCTTTATCAACGATTAATTGTGGTAATAATGTGCTAAACAATTAATTGTGGGATGGTTGAAGAAAGCTTTTTCAAGATTTGCAATTTTTTTTGAATTTGATTGTTTTGTTTATGAATCCTCCTTGTAGTCATTTGCTTAAAGTGATTAAAATAGTTGTCATTACTGTAGTGATTTGAATAATTTGGATGATAAAAAATCATAGTAGATTTCAAGATCCAATTGTGATTCCTTTTTTTACTTTTCACATTAAGGAGTGCGTGTGTATGACCCGAAATAAATCTAAGAAGCATATAAGTAATACTATATCTGATTTTTTTGGTGCTAAACATTTTTAATATTTAAATTAGGGAAGGTAAGGTGGTTTCGTTTATGAAAGTAATATGACAAGTTTCATTTGTCAATTGGCTTGAAGGGAATATTGATGGTGCAACTAGGGGTTGTCCTGGTTTGGCTTCATGTTATGGTATTTTTAGAGGAAGTTCGGATGATTATTTGTGTAGTTTTTCTTTTCTTTAAGAGACTTTGGTTAGATAATGATTCTTCTTTAGTCTGTCATGGTTTTTTTGGATCAAAGAATGATTCATTGAAGTCTTAGAAGGAAATGACATTGGTGCTTGCATTTTTGTAAGCATATGTACTTCAAAGTTCTCATATTTTTCGTGAAGTTAATCATTGTGCTGATAAGTTAGCTAATTTAGTTTTGATTCATAAAGAACAATTATGTCTTAATACTTTACCTCCATGTATTCATTTAGATTTTCTTTATCATAATAGGTATAGTTTATCTATGTTTGGTAAAGTATAATTTTTATCATGGGTTTGGTGTGGTCCCCCATTATTTGTATTATTTTATTTTATTTTTTCTTGTTAATAAAATTTCATGTGATGACAAATAATTGGTGAATTTTGGAATGTCAATATAATTAAGATGTCAAAGTTCATAGTGATATCTAACATGATCTTATTTAGAGTATATAAAATTTCAAATTTCATATGAAAAAATAAAGGGTTATTTTCATTCACATATTTTTATATTTTTTCTCTATACTTTTCTCTCTAGTTTAACTAAACATAGGATATCATCAAGTTAATTTTAACTTCAATGTTGTTGGTTTGATTGAGGTTACAATATCATTTACTTGATATTACTTGTTTTTAACCTTTTAAGTACAAATTTATCATAGATACTTTCTTTTACTAATATTTTTAGGTTGACATTTATCTTGTGTGTGTCCTTTAACACATTTTAATTCAAATGTCAGTCTTGAATTTAATATATAAAAAAAATTAAAGGTGCTACTAATTAAGAATAATTATTACGTATCAAATTTTACAAATTTCTTTTATTGTTAACTGTGATATTAAATTAATTCTAATCTAATAATTACAAATACAGTTGTACATAATTTAAAAAATTAAAATACCAATAAATATTATACAATCATATTTAATATTTTATTTGATGTACATCAATTCAAAGTTAAAATAAATAATAAAATAATTGTATTTTAATGTTATCAAAAATTAAATATAATTAAAAGTAAAAAAAATTAAATTAATAAGAAAACAAAAAAAAGTCTTAAACATATAAAAAGTAAAAAAAAATAATTAAAATTTGAATTAAATAATAAAATAACTATATTTTAATGAAGTTAGAAATTTTAAAGAGATTTTTTTTAAACCAAAATTTATCATAGTTGCTTTATTTTACTAGTATTAAATAACTTTTTTCTAAAAAATATTTGACATATACTAATACTATCGTTTAAATTGAAAATAATAAGATTTTATGTAGTTTTTTAATTGTGAAATTTTAATTCTAATTGGTTAGACTGTTACGAATAGAAAAGTTATTGTATATTTATTGAACACACAATTATAACAGTAGTGTTTTAATAAAGCCACGAGTTTCCATGTCTCTAATCATTTCACAGTTAAACAGGATACTAATCCAACAATGTGGAATATTTTGACATTCTCAATATGTAACTAATTTCATTTAATAGGGTAAAAAATCTTAAACTCCCAGATTTTTTTTAATATATATTATTCTAATAAATATTTTATTTAGGAAAATCAACATCTTTATCAGTTGAACTAGCAAACATTTAGTAATTATTAAGCATTTAATAAATGAAACGATCGAGCAATTAATTTTGTATGTATTTGTAATTAAAAATATTAATTGTTTATTAAATTCATATGCGGACGCACATTAAGATTTACACATGAGAAAGATACAGCTTTGCCACCAATTGCATTTCTTTTATATAATTACACAATCTAACTCTTAACTAATATTATTGTCATCGTTACCCAAATAAAACGTGCTGAACCTACACATCAGATTTTCTTTTTCTTTCTAAATTAAAATATAAAAACTAAGAGAAAAAAGTTATTGAGGAAAAAACAAAAAGAAAAGGCACGTTGTGATACCAAAAACACTGTAACGTTGTTTTTAAATAACTTCACTTACTAATGAGAAAAGTCCTCTTAAAAGGAAAGCCAAAATCACATTTGACCAGAGTTAACAAATTAGTCATATTCATGAACGAATTAAAAAGAAGGAATCTCCATTTGTTTTAGCAATTAAAAAATCCAGAGAAATTAAATATTTGGAGAGACCAAGTGCTCCATTAAAGCAAATAATAAAAGAAAAAATAGAGATGCGAAAACGGTAAGTGTAATTACAATGATGGTAAAAAAATCATTAATTAAATAATTTTGCAGGAAAATTAATTGGCGGAGTTGACCGGTCAATATTAAAATTAAAAAAAAAAAAAAAAAAAGAAATAATATATATATATATATATATATATATATATATATATGGAATGTTTGAAAGAAATGTGCATAGTGGAGGAGTTGAAGAGAGTGGTTAAATAGCGCGTGGGAAGGGAAAAGGGCCCTACGAATACATTTCTCACCAAACCAAACAAAACTTGCATTACATTACATTACGCACCACACTTCTCTCTCTTTCCTTTCTCTTTCGCGTGTGTGTGTGTGTTGCTTGAAGCAGTCAACGATGGAGTCCAAATCCCCTCGAAGGTACCAAGAGCACCGCGGCGGCGTCAACCTCCTCCCTTCGCCGCGACACAGCCACAGCTCCAACAGCAGCACAAGCAGCAGCAGCAGCAATGGCCTCCACCACACGCAATTCACGCCACTCACGCCGAGCGCGCCCTCCCCGACCTCCTACCCGCCCAAGCCCCTCACCAGATCCGAATCCGCCAACCCGTACCCGACGACGTTCGTCCAGGCCGACAGCTCCTCCTTCAAGCAGGTGGTTCAAATGCTGACAGGATCCTCGGAAACCGCGAAACAAGCCTCCTCCGCCTCGGCCTCCAAAGCAAACTCCGAAGCAGCAGCGAGGCCCCACTCTCACATCCCCCCGATGAAGAAGCAATCCGGGTTCAAACTGTACGAGCGCAGGAACACGCTGAAGAACCTGAACATCAACCCTCTCCTACCTGTCTTCTCCAACACCGTCTCAGGTTTCTCTCCTCGCAACACCGAAGTCCTCTCTCCCAGCATCCTCGACTTCCCCGCACTCGTTCTCAGCCCCGTCACGCCTCTCATACCCGACCCATTTCACCGATCCCGCTCCATCGACACCCAGGCCGAAGACAAGGCCATCCAAGAGAAAGGTTTCTTCTTGCATCCCTCCCCTGCCTCCACCCCTAGAGACGCCGAACCCCCCCGCCTTCTCCCTCTCTTCCCCACCACCTCCCCAGGTTCTTCTTCCTCTTAAATTTTCATCACCATTTATTACTTATATTACTATTACTATTTACCTTTCCTTTCCCTTCCCTTTCCCTTGTCCTTTACATTTTCTGTAAGATTCTTATATATATTTTTGTGGCATTCATGAGGACCAAAAGAGAGAAAAAAAAAAAACAGATAAACTTGTAATGGCTTATGCAGAGAATGGAACCAGAATCTTGCTTCAATTGTATCTAAACTTTTCTTCTTCTTTTGTTTATTTTTTCGTTTTTTGTTTTTTGTTTTTTTTTTTTTTGCTGTTGTTACTTTCGCTTTTTATCCTTTCTTCAATGTTGATTACGAGGGGAGCGCAACTGCGGGAGAGGCGAAATTAATTTCACCCCTTTTTTTGTGGGTTGCTCTAAATGCTAATTATGAGGTCGTGGAGAGAAAAGCGAGTTTGATTCGAAAATGCGAAGCTTAATTATGTTTGAGTTGTAATAAATTGGTGAATTATTAGGAGCCATGCCGATCGGGGTATGGCAATTTAATGAGAGAAAAAGTTTTACTACTTCTACTACTACCACACTATTATCTAACCATAAAAAAATTTCGGTTTTTTCTTGAAAGAAAGAAACGGTAGTAATTTTTAATGTGGTTCGTGCAAGGTCGCTGCGTATATCAGAGGATTTAATTTACTTGGTTTCCCTGACTGTCAAATCCCTCAATTAATGCCGAATTTAAATTATGTGACCCAATTGAATTGCTTCCGCTTGAGGGCAATACTAATAATGATGATTTCAAGGAACGTTATACCTAAGTGCAGTGGTTGCAGAGCGGTGGTGGGGATAAGAATTATGAAACTGCAGTGTGTAAGTGTGTGCGTGAGAGAGAGAGAGAGAGAGAGAGAGAGAAATGTGGTTGTTTACATGGATGGGAAGCAAAGGCAGTGTTGGGCTAGCTGTCAAAGAAAGAGTAGAAGAATGGGTAAGGAATCTTGACCCTTTTTGTTGTGTTTCCGAGTGAGGGGAAGGTGCCAAGAAGCGATGCAGGCATTGTATGTGTTTTTCTTACGCATCCACCGGTTTTATTATGTTATCTATGTTTCTACTTCATGCCTCTTTTCCCAAAGCACCGCACCCTAACACCACCAAGGACAACCTACATACATATAACGCTAATCAATATCTAAACTCTATGTTTATGACAGCACAACATTTTACGGTTGTGATGATTGGTTTGGTTTTGGTGGAGGAGTGAATGTGAAGAGAAAAAGTAAGATGTGTGATTTGTTTTGGGGGTGTTGAATGAAAGGTTTGAATGATGGGAATTGATGAATTGTGAGTGGAAGAGGGGCATGAATGGGGACAGGGGGGGAGAGGAAGTGGGAGTTGTGATGATGAAAGGGAAGAAAAGATGGTGTTGGTTTGTTTGAATGATTTTTGAGGACTTGGAAGTGTTGGTTGGTGATGCATTTATTGGGAATTTGAAACTCAACATGTGCACTGCTCTGAAAACACTAGTCCCAGTCCCATTATCAACGCCATCATCTTCTACTACACTTCGCCTTTCGCTATCATTTTTCACAAACATCTAACACAACATGCCTCATGTGCCATGTTTTCATTTCCACCATCATCATCGTCGTCGTTATTATTATTGGATAATAACATTTTCAAACTTCACACTTCTTTTTTTATCATCGACACAATTCAAGCATCCCATATTTCACTCTCTCTCACCAATACCTTTACGCTTTATGTGTCTCTACAACAATTTCATTATGTGCACACAATAATAGAAAATTATAATACAAACACATTGATATTATTTTTTGTTTAAAACTACCAGTTGTTGACAAAAAGAAATACTTAAAAACTAATTTATTTATATGGCATGGTTGACTTGAGTATATTCATGTTTTGACTCCTTATTCAATGGTGGACAGAAATAGGTGAGAAGGAACTAAAAAAAAAAAAATTGTAAAACTCAAACTTTTTCTGTCTCGTGCCAAAGAGGAAAAGAGAAAGGTAAAAAAGCTGTCTTTCCTAAAATTTTCTGATATATATATTTAAAATTTTCAATAGAATAAATTATCTTTCTATATACTTTCAAGCAGGTTTTTGTGCTATCAATAATCCTTATAAGTTTAAATGTAGTTTATCGTTTCAAACATGAAAGAAAATTCACGTGTGTAGAGCTCAAATATGAATTAAGAAAAACATACTAATGTTCTTCTTCTTATTGTTAAAACTCTTCAGGGTCTGTTTGGTAAAAATTATAAATAATCTACATTTGTAAACTAAATGTAAAGGTTATTTAAGTTCTTTAATATGATTTATTTTATTCCATTCATAATCTTTTCTGTTATTTATTATTTTTACAATTTAGTAATAAATGTACCAAATTAATTATTAGAACTAAACAATAGTAATAATATAATAAACAAAAAATAAATCTTAATAATATATTTATTGATTTCTATTAGCCTCATAGGTGTATCTTTCTTTAAATATCATATTAAAAACATTAGAAAACACTAAATCCGAATATCAATATTCGAGCATTGATTCACTATATGATAAATATTAGCTATTTTGCAAGTTTTAATAACTATAGTAAATATTCACTTAAGTTTGTATGTTTAAGTTTGTATGTTTAAATTCTTATTTAGAAAGAGAAATTATCTTATTTAGAAAGAGAAATTATCGGATCAATAATTTGGTAATTTTATTTTTAGAAGAGAAGAATCACGTCAAGTCATTTGACTTTATATTATAATAAAATAAATAATAAGTTTATCTTGTTGTAACATATCTTATATCTATCATATTTTCATACTTTTTAAAAATTTTAAACACTCGTAATATTTCATATTCTAATTATATTATATGACTCCTAATATTTTATAGTGTAATATACTCATAAAATTTCATAAATCTGTATCTCAATTAAGTTCGCATCAAATTCTCAAGATCAAAATATGGACTTAAGTAAATATTTACTTTACTTATTTTTTATAGTTATGAAATGATAGATAAACAAGTTTTTATAAAATTATGTTTGAAGAGGAACAATAAGGTAGTAAAAGAATGTGAAAAACAGAGCAATTTTGGCACTTGGGTGTTTGTAACTCAAATGTTGACTTAATTCAACGGCGAAATTGCATTTTCTTAACAATTATTCCAGGAAAAGCAAAGCATACTTAATAGAGAAACTAAACTGTTTAATATATGAAAAAGTAAAAGGTGTAACTAGAATAATTATAAATAACTAAGTAATAACATACTCTCAATCATTGATCATTAAAAAAATGTTAACTACTCTATTTAATTATTTATATAACTTACTACAATGATTTTGAAATAAGCAGGTTAGTAAAAAAAGAATACCAATCATCTTAGAGAATACATAAATCTTGATAGATAAACTTTTATCATTTATAATGATCATATCAATTATATTACTCTTACTGTAGAGTTTCATAAAGAAAAAACTTCATATTTCTTCTACATGATCTTATAAGAAACATGATCATTATAAAATATCATAACGGCATTTTTTTTCTTAAAAGAATAAATAATTGGTTCAGATGTATTTTATTTTTTTTAAAATAAGAAAAAGAATCATACTCTTATAACAATAATTTTAATTTTGTTAATACTGTCTCGGCTAGCACTTGAAATGATTAAACATGTGCCTAGTCATTTCTAATATTTGTTATTGATTATTAAAGAAAAAAAATAGTAACATTAATATTCAATTAATATTTAAAAAGTATTAAGGATTTTAAATTATACAACAAACATTAAAAGATAGAAGACTTCTTGCATATTATCGTTAGTTTTCTTTTTTAATAAACACAACATATGTCAATTCTTTTAATAAAGACTAGTTCTTGTATTATGAGTACAATTGTTTTTTATTGTACTTAAAAAACAAAACATGTCAGTACGTTATACCAAATTACTTATTTATAATTTTCAAAATATGTCTATACTTTTAACGTTCTTAACTATACATTTTTAAACATTATATAATTTAATTTCTTCCGTCCCCAAAATATCATTAAATATGATGTTTTATATATTATTGACTTGAAACAATATTAAAAATCGATTTAAAATAGTGAGACAATAAAAATCCTCAAAAATTCTGAAGTCTATATTCTTTTCTATTCAAGAAATATCTGTATAAACTTTTACACAGACAGATCGACAAATATAAAATAAACTAATCTTCAAAGAATGAACACAAAGTAAACCCAGGGCTTTATTGAATGCTAATGTGTATAGGATAAAAATATATTATAATTATTTGAAAAAAGTAGATATCAAATCATGTTTCTGTTTTTACATCTTATTATTGCCAACTAATAAACTCTTAGTATAAGAACATTATAAACTAAGAATAAAATTTATGAAACATTTTCTCAAATATTTATGGTATTATTTTCGATAAAATTAAAGTTCTATCTCGATAACTCGTTTAATAAAAAACGATACTAAAGTACTAATCTAGTTGACATCCAATTTTGTTCGAAGAATCTGAGAAGCATTTAATTAAGAAAGTACATTTAAATTTCTCACATAAATGATTTTGTTGTTTGAAAATGTGCTAAACCTATTCATACAGCTAAAATTTAATTACTTAAAAAGTTAGTCTGAGGGGAAAAAAATATGAGTCTAATTTCATAGAAATTATGCTCCTTTACTTAGACCTAAAAATAATGTTGAATCAAGTACTCTTATAGAAATTATTTCAACCAACGTTATATTGTGAGGAATTATTTGAACTTATGTGATCTACTTATTGAAACTATACCGACTTACGTATACATCAATCATGTCGTATTACGAGTAGGAAAAATAATTTCGCTTGCTATTTTTTTCTTACAAAGAATTTATCTAAATATTTTTTTAATAAAATTGATTGATGATTTGAAGTTAGGGTTTGGACATAGAAGAAGATGAATTCAAAATATAATAATATTTTTTCATACAAAGCTATTGGTAGTGTGGGGGCTTATAAATAATTCAATTTTAGAAGTTATTATATATATATATATATATATATATATATATATATATATAATGTTGATGTTGACCAAAAAATGTATAATGTAATTAATAAAAGAGGTACTTGAAGAGCAGATGAAGACAAGAAGAAGATGAACACAAGTTTGAGGTACGTTGAAATTAAGATTGGATTGATGCTGACAATTACTTCAATAAGCAGCAGCCACCATGCCCACTTGGCAACTCTTTATCTGCCGTCAAAGCACAAGTTTTTTTCCACTTTTCACATGCACACCCACCCACCATGGACCAACTACATTCAAACTCACCATTAAACTATTTACTTTTGTCTTAATATGTTTAATGTTTTCAGAACCAAATCACAACGTTGGATTCAATATAAGAAAACAACACGGATTTCACTTCCTACCTTTCTTCCACTTGCACTGTTTCATGTCTGAGTATTGCTTGCCATGTTCATTTCTCAGCATCCATGCATGTCACTGTAGCTCTTCTGAAACCTATATTAGATTCAGAGAACGACCGTTTTCAATGAAGATGATGACCTCAGGCTTCCATCATTTCTTTGACCAATATATATATATCAACATATTATATACTTATAACTTACGTAATACCATAAACAAGTTGCATCACTACGAACCTGATGCATAAGGTTTGTTTTTTCTTTATCACCAAAAATATACATTAATTAGAAGCATAAGGTCACTTCAACTCATGTACAATATATATAATATATATATATATATATATATATATATATATATATATATATATATATATATATATATATATTACATCAATATTAAATATAGATTTTTTCAAATATTGATTCAAGTAATTTGTCTGAATTAAAATTCAATTCAAGTCAAAGTATGTTATAGTAGGAAAAAGATATAATTATATAATCTTAAATGTATAAATTAAGTAGAAAAGCATCTAACACATGAATCCTATATATGTAGTTGATAATTAATGTCTTAACACCTACTGATTCCCGCTGTTAAAAACAATATGTTTAAAAATTTAACGGTTTTTGTTTCTTACAAAAGCATTCTTCCCCCACATGTAAAGCTTTTTCTACCATCATCAAATTTCAGGATTAAAAGAATTACTTTTAAATTTGAATGACCAAAACAATTAACCTAAATTTAGGAGAAAATTTTAAACTAGCATGCATTTAATAAGAAAGTTAGCTTCAGTTATTGATTTTATAAACTCATTTACTTGTTGCAAGTTTCTGATAATTCGTATTTTTTTTTCATTTGTTATTCTTATAAATATGAGATTATATTAAATGAACGTTAAAGAATAGATTTTTGAGTAGCAATAAATGAAAAAAATTCATGTTCAATAACTTTAAGTGTTAAAAATATTTCTTAATTTATATGTTTTTAAGTTGAAGAAAAACATAAATTCTGTATGTTTGAAGAAAGTAACTTATGCGTGGTATGAAAACCTAATATGTTTTAACAAAGAAGGGATCTCAAGTAATTTAGAAAAAAATATAGAAACCAAATTATTAATTAAAATTTTATTCGATTGATATGTAATTATTTCTCAAACAATATTTAACATAATGAACAATATTGAATTAATTTAACATACAATGGAGTTGATTGAACTAAAAGAAAAAAAAGTGTTGAGCCAAATCAAAATTTCACTACTACAAAAGTAACATTTTATTTCGGTTATTGAGGTGTAACGACATCGATTTTTCACACAATGTATGCTACTAATATAATAAGATCACAAATTTTTACATCGGTTGTTGAATCAATATAAAATCAAAAGAGATTACAATGGAATTATTATAACCAATATACTATATAAACCTTGTAAGTGAAATGAAAAAAAAATGTAAAATGATATATTAAATCATTTGTTTGGAACAACCGATGTAATATTTATATACCTGATATATAAAATATATATATTACATCACTTTTGACACTAAACAATGTAATATCTATTTTTTTTTTAATTAAATTTGGTTTGTATGTGTCTCCAACCAAGTTTCCTAGTTCATCCAAGGAAGTCGTACTTGTGGTGCATGCCTGCTAAGTTTAAAATTCCAACCCGTAGTCATCACCACACGATTTCAATACCAAATACATTAAAGTTGTGCTGCCCAAACATGATTTCTACTTTTCAGAAACCAAACCAAAGTCACATGACTTAGACAAGATTTCAACGGTGAAGTCGTATGCTTGACATATGACTTGGCCTGTGACTCGTAATAAATTTAAACTCTATTCATTCTCGTAATTTTTATTTAAAATTGTACTAGAAGTGTAAAAAAATCTTAAATATGAATGATAGTAGGAATAAATAATATAAACCATGGTGGTGGAAAGATTTTCCATAAGTATGTGAGGAGGTGGGAGGGATTCTAAAGAATTGGGAATTACTTTTAGAATGGAGAAGAAACTAGTACGACTACAAATATCTGAATTCTTGCAAGAATTGAATTCGAAAAGAATGCACAAGGATAGAGAGAATGAATGGGTGTGGAAAGAATGATAAGGTGGGTTCATATATAAGAGATTTTACTTATAACATAAAATTTTAAGGTTTATGTTTGTGGGTCTTGTCTTTCTTATATACTACTCATATTTTTTTATTTCCAATACATTTCTATTGACTCTAATTGTGATGGAGTCTTACCACAACAAAACATACTTGGCTCTACTTGAATCAGACAGAAAGACAAATTAGACTCTGATATCACTATTGAGATTTTTTTTACAAGAATAGATTAGGAAGATTAACAACATTTTATGTATGAGCTTTCCATATTAAAGGCCGAAGCTACTTCCAATATAAAATTTAAAGACTTAATATTTATTATGTTTTGTTTTTTTTATATATGTCACTCAATTTTCTTCACTTTTACCCAACGGTGAGACTTAACCAACCTGCTTCTCATGTCAACACAAAGCATAAAAGCATCACAAACATAGCTCTACCCTTGGTAAGCTCTATATTCTTATATGTTATCGAACAACTATATATGTAATACTTTGTAAACTATCACAAAAAAGTCTTTTGTTGACAATATTTTTATCTTTTTATGTTAGGCATGGGTGACTCAAAGGTTTGGAAGGCCTAAAGCAAATTTAAAAAATGAGGCATTTTACTTAAAATTTATTTTTTTGAGTTTTTATTTATGCAAAATTATTTATTAAATTGTCATAATTAATTTCATTTAACATTTATTTCTCAATAGATAATAGGACTAATCCGTTTAATATTGCTTGAGACATTATTGATCTTAAATAAGTTTTTATTATCTTTAGCTTAACATTATTCTGTATATTATATATGCATTTGCAAAATAATCTATTTTTTTTATATAATTAAGAATTTCAATTGGTTTATCATTTTTCAAACCTATAATTTTTCTTAAGATATTTAATTCTAAAATTAAATCAAATTCATCAATATCCAAAGAATTATCATGTTTTAAAGATTTTTCAAGGTTAATCATTTTTCTTTCAAAAATGAAATATCTACACACTGTAATACACGAGACATTTTCTCCTTTTTGCTAGCTTCTTTTTGTTATTCAATTAAAGTCTCAATTCTTCTTTTCTTTTGAATTTTTCAATAGCCTGATTTAAATTTTCTAGTTGCCATATCTATATATTTTTATATGAAATAAAAAAAATGAAAATATATAAAACACTACTAAAGATAAATATATAAAACGAAATGAATTAAAACAATAAAACCTGGTTCTAGTTGTCAAGAAAATAAACTCGATAGTAGACTTGCAATATCTTAAAGTCTCGAGTCTCTTTTTCGTTCTTAAGTCTCAATTTTTTTCACAAACTTACAAAGTTGTTTATTTTAAGATTAATCATTAATAAAAATAATTAAAACAAAATTGCTCTTCTAAACTCGATAGTAAGTCTTCTTTTTTCCTGAACTTGAATTATCTTTCTACAAAAACTCAACTTTGAATTATGCTCAAATTAATCTATTATCCACCAAAAGACTAAACCATAATCTAATTAACAATTTTGTAAAAAAATCCAGTTTTTCCTTGAGATATATGCAAAAAAAAAAAATTCTCGAAATTCGTAAATCTAAAAGTACCTAAAAGTAAAACCAGACAAAAGAAACACATTTATAATTCTAGTACAAATCCAAAACAGAATAAAAATAACAATAACACAAATAGAAAGAAAAAACATACTAACCAGAAATGAGGATAAAAAAATTGGTACAAACGGATAACATGAGATTCAAGAGATTTAAGAGATGTAATATGTCAAAAGCCTAGAAAAAGGACTATTAGAAGAAGATAAAGTGATAAGAGGTAAGAGAAGTCATAAAAAGATAAAAGAAGAAAATAGATTCCAAATTAATTATAAGAGAATAAAGATTGCTAATTATCTTTCTTGTAAACAAAATTATAATTTACTAAAAAAATATTTTAACTCATTAATTCTCGCTTTTAATGCTAATAAAAATTAACATACACTAATAATAATTTAATTAAATTTTATTCCCAAACATAAATTTATAATTAATTTAATAGAGTCATACTAGTAATAAAATATTTTTTTTGAGGTCTTTTTTATCTCAAACATAATTTTATAATTAGTTTAATAAAGGTATATTAATTAGTACTTAAAAAAATTTGAGGTCCTTTTTTTTCTTAAATATAATTTTATTATTAATTTAATATAGAAATATTAGTGGTAAAAAAAGCTTTTTTAGGCATTCTTATCCTTGAGGCATGAAGCAAGTGTTTTACTCAGCTCTAGCCTTGACTTGTCCTGATGTTAGGTAACACTGTATAGATGTATGTAACTTAATTTAAGTAGACATAAATTTATGTTCGACCTGACTAGATCGGATGTAAATTTTGAATGTGTTTTTCTTTTTTGAAAAAAAAAAAACTCATTTGGTTTTGGTTGATGAAATAAAAAAAAAAATCAATACAATATAACTCTCCACTAAATTTTCAAACAAAAAAGTTTAATCTAACCTAAAATGAGTTAAATAAACAATATCTTAAACTACTATATATAAGCTAGACTAGAGAGGAAGGTTACCCATTACTCCATATAACTTAAACAGTCACGTTAATTTAAAAAATAAAATGAAATTTAGACTTTTAATTTCAATAAAAATTGCTAAACCTCAATCCAATCGAACAAAAATATTTCTCACACAAAACAACTCAAAGAGACGAAAAATGAACGCCCTTTAGGTCACCAATATCGAAAAAAATGAGTTTACGACATTTCTACTAAATAAAAGAACGAGAACACTAAAATTGTAAAAAATATTAGGCATAAATGTTATAAAAACATTCAAGTCTAATATCTAACGTAAATTTTTAAATTTTACGTCGAATTAGAACAGATGCAAAAATGTTGTTTTCAAATACAAAAATATCTTGAGACATTTTTCACGTGAGATCCTTGAATGTTAGGTATTAATTTTGACGAATAAATATTTTTCTACAAGTGATAATTACCTCTTACTGTGTCGTACCTTTGCTCCACAACGAGTTTCCCTGCAAGGTTCTGCAAGGCACAGTCAGATATTAACCAAAGGGTATTAGGTCACTCTCGATTTGCCTGGCATCCGATAACTAATAAAAAATATTTTTTTAATAACTAAATTTTTATAATTTTTTTAAGTGATTTTTTATTTTTTTATATTTTAAAATCAGTTAAAAAATATTGTTTCATATTATAAGAAGAAGTTATCAAAAATATTATTATTCCCCATGCTTTTTATTGGAGCCGAAAAAGGTAACATAGAATATTATATCATTTGGAAAGTTTTTTTCCTAGAGTTACAGGGGAATAAAACCTTTTCTCAAACTAAAATTAATTAAGGAATAACTTAAAACCAATTTTTAAGAAAAGTTAGAATCATTAATCTTTTTTATAAAACTGATTTTAATTTATACACAAATTAATTTTAATCTACAACAAAATGTTTTTTCAAAGTTCAAAGTCTACCCAGACTGAACTTGCATTATTGTTACAAAGTTCAAAGTTTACTGCAGAAATCTTTAACAACGTGAAATTTCATGCCACATTCTTCACTTTTACGCTTTTTATACGTTGATTTTTGAAAGAAGAGATTACACAAGTTGCATAACAAGAAGAATACATATAAAGAGAGGAACCAATCACATTCCATTACCATCGATGTTAGATTATCATCGATCACAGACACTCAGAATTACATGATGATCAACCTCCCTGGAAAATACAATAAATAAGGTGTCGAAAATGGAGACCTATACATTGAAGAATAGAACAAAAGCCAGACACAGCATTTATTATTTACGACAATATCATAGATAATAGATATATTATTATTATTATTATTGTTATATATATGTTACTATACGTTGGTGTGTGGATTTGATTTAACTGGTGTCTCTAGCACAATGCGTGATTTGGGTGCAACCACGAGTGTAAGGGTTGGCACGAGTCCTATCCTGGCAATTGTAGTACGAGGTTCCGCGTTGACCACATGGGATCTGGTTGGCATTGAGAGCACCATAACTAATGTATTGTTGTCGCGAATTGAGTGTGCGACGGCTGGATTCAGAATCTAGCAGCATCTCATTGTCGTCTCCAACGAGATCCATACCAACTCCAGGGAAGCCAAAGTCATGAACTTTGGAAGCTTCAGCCACCATGGCCAAGGCCATGGCCAGGACGAGCAAAGAGAGCCACACCTTGCACTTCATTTCGGAAGGGTAGGCTACGGTAGCTGATGAGTTTCTGTGTTGGTTCTTATTGGAATGGGAAAACAGAACGAGAAAACCAAAGGCTCTGAGGATGCCTTTATCCCTGCCCTTCCTGCACTAGCAAGAGACCAAGAGGATATAGGACAAAACTCTTGCCTAGGTAGTTACTTTCTAGGGTTAAAATAGGATAGGGTTTCTAGGGTTCAAACTTTCGTGGCTCTGTTACTTGTCGTTTAACCTAATTTTCTGTTATGCCCGATTCTTCCTCCTTCTTTTTCTCTTCTGCCTTACAATTATCACACAATGCTCCTCATCCATCTTCTGCTTTCAATTGCATGTGTCATGCATCACCAACATGCCATAAATCCAAAGGAACGTGTTTCTCTAGCTATAATAATGATCCTTTCCGGATACTATAATTAGAAATGTGCTTATTAGACATTAAGTTTGTCCAACGTTATTTAAAAATGTGACGAATGGAAATAGTAAAAGATAATGTACACAATAATGAGACGCTTATAATACAGTAAATAACAAACAGTGCGGACAGGAACTGATTGTTGCATTTTAGATTATAGGTTTCTTCGTTCCTATAGTAATCACCTTAAAATATTTTATTAGTTCAACTTAAAAAGCCTTCTTCTTTGAGAAAAAAAAAAAACATAGAATTAATTCAGGTATATTACAAAAAAAAAATGTTGTAACCTTCAACTTCATGTTAGAAGTTTAAATGTGAATATATAAAATGTTCAATATAGAAAGAAAATACATAAATTTATTTTCTTATAATTTAAGGTTTTAGGTGGTATTAATCTTTTATAATATTTAATTGGTACTTTCCTAAGTTATTAGTGTCCATTATAAGATTTTTTTTTTTAAATAGTGACAAATTTTACCAATTAAAAATAATTAGTTTTTATAATGATCAATATATATTAATTTATAAATTAAAAATATTGGTAATTAAATTTTTTTTATTATGAATAAAAAAATTATAATTTATTTTTAAATTGATAGTTAAAATAATTTTATCTAAATTGATTATTAACATTAACTGGCTATCAGAGTTCTGATTACTAAAAAAATTTAATTTTAAAATTCTTTTTAATTAGAGAATTTATCTCTAGATATTTTTTATCACTAAAATTAAATATTATTTAAAATTTTCTTGAAACTGACTATTATTTGGATAATGCGAAGGACCAAACATCAATTGCAACATGTATCTCCATTTTCTTTTACTTTTTTTTTTATAATGAAAAAACAACTTTTTAAAGTTTTTATATTTTCTAGAAAACATAAGTTAAAATGTATTTAAAAATTTCTATTACATCTGAAAACATTCTAAAAATATTTCTATATTACATCTGAAGGTTTTTTTTTTTATATATAATCAAAGTAATCTTTTTGGCGGTTTCTCAGTTTATATCGGTGAAGAAATTACATATTTTTTTTCTGAAATTTTAGTGATTATTATTGCTTTGGAGCAAGTGGAGAAATGGGATGGATGTTTGATAGGATTAAAGGTGATTCTGAATATGGTCATAAAGGTTTCCCTTATGAGAAAATAGTAGCATAGAATCTATGGCAATAGATGGAGGAAATGTTTGTTTCTGTTCTCTTTCTTGATCTTTCATTGATCTCACATTTTAAGAGAGAACAACACATATGTTGATATAGGTTAGTTACTTTTGCTTTTTAGAGTAGAACAGTTATATTTGGTGGGATAAAATTCCTAATCTCATACCTTATAACTTTTCTATAGAAATGAGAGCGACTTTCTAATTTCCTTACATCTTCTTTTGTTTTTTTTTATTATAACGAGTCTTAATAAGGGATGACAAATAAATTCATTTTTGTGGATATTGATCGAACTCATTCTCATTTTGACAAGAAATCTTTGTATTGATTAAGTATGGATATGGGAAATACCCAACTTTTTCAATTGGGTATTCGGTCGAAGATGGGAATATATATATTCATCCTGTCCACGTTTCCTTACTCGTCATAATACACATCCCCACCATATCTTTGTTCTTGTTTAAGTTATTAAAATACTCATTGTCTATGAAGTAACCATATATATATATATATATATATATATATATATATATATATATATATATATATATATATATATATACACTACACACTTTCTAATTTTTATTGTTTCTAATTATTTGGTTTGTCATAAAATTTATTTGTATCTCCAAAATATTTTTCGTCTTATCACTACCTTTATACAATTATGTTAAAATGATTTATGACAATTAAATATTTTTTATGACACATTTGAATATTTCTACTCCTTTTTAATATTTTAATTTTTTGTATTTTTTTCATGTAAGAATGTTTAACACACTCGACTTAAAGTGATCAATAGCATAACCTTTCATCTACCAAGGTAATATACAAAAGTTATATTCTTTATTATATTATTATTAATTTTTGTTCCATTTGAAGAATTCTTTAATTTTGCTAAAATAATATTAAAAAAAAGTGTTATCTCTTTACTATTGACTATGTTGATATTTGAAAAAAAAAATTAGATCTTTAAGGTAATTTTCATCTTACCATACCCTTAATTATGCATTTCTTTTCCGTTGTGTGAATTAATGGTCTCTCAAATTGTTTACAAGACATACATTTAGTCATTTTTTAAGATTTTTATTTATTTTTTATTTTTATCATGTAGAATACTATTTTGAAATTTTTAATATAATTATTTTATTTTCTAACCCATTATCATACGCGTAATTTTATCATCACAATTGTATAAATAAACGTTATTTACTATAATATAATAATTTAATGTAATTGTCATAAATCTTTTTTATACACCATCCAACATATATTGAAGTTCAAGAGATGAAAGATTTGTTAAAATGTTATTATTATTATTATTTTAATCTTTGTTCTTTGTGTGATTTTGATCAAGAAATGTATTATAAATTTTATGAGTGTATAAAAACAGAAATTTCATTAAAATTTAAAAAATTGAAGTAAAAATGCAAAATATTTTTTAATTTGAAATTTTTTTCCTTTTATATTTTTGTAAAAAGATTTTTAAATTTTATCAACTAGGTTTTATTGATGCTTGCAAATTTAATAAATGTTTTGATTTTCATGAAATTTCATTTGATATTCTAATTTGAAATGTAAATAATTATAATTTCTTTATAAATATTTGATATTGAAGAAACTATTAATATTGAATATTTGATAATATCATGTTTTTTTTACCGTAATTTTTATTATTTGATAAAAATTAATTAATTAATATTGAAACAATAAGAAAATGGGTATTGGTGTGCGTACGAGTATATACTCGTTACCCGATGAGGATGAAGATGAGACAAAACTTTGATATCGTTGAGTTTGGGTACAGTGATAATGATGATTTTTTTTTTCTCTATGAATGGATATGGGATTATGGGAGACAGTTTTTGTCGCCTAAGCTATCCCAAAGAAACTGAATTCATCATCTTTACTAATATAGTATAAGGATCAACTTAGATCAGTTCAAGGACAAGACTAGGGATGTCAACGAGGCGTATAGGGTATGTGTAGTAGTTTTCCTGTATCCTACCCGTTAGATAAATATTCGTCGCGTATCCGTACCCATATCCGTGCGGGTATCCGTTATGTTGGTACCCGCATATTTTGTTAATATCCACGGGTACTCAAAAGTATTTATAAAAGAAAATTTTAGTATTTAACAACATATTTTAACCTTAAATTCAAATAGGTTTAAGTTTTTTCAAATAAGTCCTAGTTTTGGTTGTGTTCAAATAGGTCCCAATTTTCATCAATTTTGTTCAATGGGTCCTTTTTTGCTAACATTGTTTAAATCATTAACGAGACCATGAACAGTGACTGTCACGTGTCACTTCGTGATTTTTTTGATTTTTTTTTAAATTTTTTTAAAATTTTTTTAAATGTACATGTATCAACCCAGTAGAGTGTCATGTGTCACTTCGTGGTTTTTTTGAATATTTTTTAAAATTTTTTTAAATGTTCACGTGTCAACTCAGTAGCGTTCTATGTGTCAAAATCAATGTTCTATATTCAATTTGGTTCCTATATTTGTTATTTTTGTTCAATTTAGTTCCAATTTTTGTTAACATTAACCAATTTGGTCCCTCTCCAAATTGAAACCAAATTTAATTTTTATATTAAAATTCATATTTTTTATTAAATATTTTTATATAATATATTAAATTTCACATTATTATAACTTTAATATAAAAATTAAATTTGGTCACATCTTCGATAGAGATCAAATTGGTTAATGTTAACAAAAATTGGGACTAAATTGAACAAAAATAACAAATATAAGGACCAAATTGGGAACAAAAATTAGGACTTATTTAAAAAAAACTTGACAAAAATTGGGACCAAAAAGGTATTTTATCCATTCAAATAAAAATACAATATATAACATTCATAAATTTTAAACAAAGTGCAAAATAATTCATTTGCATAGTATTAAATGATAGTTTATAAAGAAATGAAAATTTTTTAAAACCAATTAATAAAAAATAATCCATTTAAAATTAATGTGTTAATATTCTAATAATATTTTTTATTTTTTCTAATTTAAATTAGAACATAGCTATGCTTAACCCCGAAAGATTAATAGGAATTTAATTAAAAAAATCCACATTTACAATAAACTTGAAACTTCTGATATTTTTCTTTATGAAACTCATGTCAGGTATAATTATGTATATTATAGTGTTTTTGTTAGACTGACATCTTAAAATACACTAATAATTTACCATAAAAAATAATATTAAAAAAGAAAAATAATAAAAATAATATATTGTTATTAGACTCCTTTCTTTTTCAAAATTTTATATGTAAAGAAGTGTAAAAACTATTTGAAAAAAATGCATGTAACTTTTCTTAAGAGTAACCCGAAAGAACTCTAAACTTTTAAAGGATTAAGATTAGCCTAGATTTAAAATTGATGTTTATTTTAATTTATTTTAGAATATGTTTAAAAAACAATTGGAATACACAGTAAAACTTAGCTAACATAACATAACCTTGAAAGTGTGAAATGAATACATGAAAGAAATAAGATCTTTTTCTTTCTTTTTTCCAATCGTTATGCTCTTTGAAATTCAAGTTTTCCACATTCAAAAAAATCAAGTCTTGTTCTCTTTTTCAGAATGAATAATCCAAAATGTCTGTAATGCAATATTTTTACACGTGAAATAACTCTTTTTAGAATAAAGAGTGAGCAATCTAATTTTCGATACATAGAAAAAAGAAAAAAATGTTCGTTGATACTATTCGATGATTATTTGAGAATTTTTATAAATTTAAAATAGTATTAATAAAAATTAATTTTTATATTTTTAGAAGAAATAGAAAATAAATAATAATAAAAAATCATATTAAATACCGATATCTTATAAAGAATTTCCCTCATGTGAAGTACAAAACTCAAAATGACAAAGTGAGAAGCCCAAAAGTTTGGGTCATTGTTGAAAGCCCAATCAATTTTACACGTCAAAATATTTTTCCTTTTCTTTTTAAACCTAAAAGGCTAAATCTGGTAGAATGAGAGATTAACGGGAAATTGGGATTTGATTCAACGGCAAAAAAAGCCCTAAGCAACTTGTTACAATTTGCGTTCGAAGATGGAGCATCAGCACGCAGAAACAGATGCTGGAGATGTATCATCAGCCCAAGCAGTTCTGCTAGGAGCACTGGCTCCTGGTGTTAACGTTCGTATTTTACTCTGCGATCACTTCTATTTTTAATTTTATACTATCTTTTCGCTAAATTTGTGTGATTTTTGTTGCTGCTGCTGCTTTTTTAATTCAGGGTCCTACATGGATTACTTTAAAGTCGACTTTTTTAATGTTGGGTGTCTCTCTTGCTGTTATGCTGGCCCTGGCATTCTCTTCCAGTGATTCATGGTTGATGTTCCATGTTGCATTCTTAGTTATAATTTGCGTCACCCTATTTTTCCTTCTCAGCTGGTACTTCCATTCTTCCCTATTTGAAAATTGTATTGCTTTCAGATTGAAATTGAGATTTTGTTCACAATGATGATTCCTACTTAGTGTGCATCCCAATGAACTCTAAATTAAACATTTATTAGCTAGGCCCTGATGTTATTTCCGGAATGACATAACTTGGAAGTGTTGTTATTGTCGCAGGTAAGGTCAAGTTTTGTGCTTCATGTATGAGTTAAGCTTTTCACTTCTGTATGTGCGTGTTTTCTTTTATATAAGTGTGTCTGGCGCTGGCACTCCATATGGCTGGGCAAAATATTGTGATGAATCGATGATGTTGTGATTCATGGATCAAATTAAGTTTTTTCAGAGTGATATAGCATCGAAAGGAAGGAATGTGTGTGTATGATTAGTTAGTGTACTGTGATTCTGTAGGTGGTTGTGCTCCATTCTTGGGGAAGATTGCAAAAGTGAAAATAAAAGGAAAATGCATGTTGTATCATGATAGCATATGTTTAAGTAAAGCCGTGAAAAGCATCGGTTTTCTTTTGACATCTTCTTACGAGTCAGTTGTTTACAACTTTCTCTGATGAATTTTTTATATGCAGTACTTAATACATTTTCTGTGCAGGTTTCTTGCCGAAACTGGTTTAGTTTCTGTTAATTATCAAATGCGTGAGATGGGATTAGAGCATAAGGATCATTCAGAGAACCTAAAGAGCAAATGACTATTTCTTAAAATATTGCTCAGTTGAATTTCCGAGGACATTTTCTTGAATTGTGTAGGGAAACTTCGGTTGAAATCTTTCACGATGAATTGATCGGCAACCAAATGTTCCAGATTTCTTAAGAGAAACGAACTAGCTGAAAGGTTTATGTTCTGTCAGCTACTCTTGTTTAATGATACGATGAAACAGATGCATTGGCTGGGGAAACCTCCACTAGAAGTGAGTTTCTTTTGATATGCTGTTGTTGTCTAATGAGGACACTGTTTATGTTGTCTGATTGCTAAATTTGTTACATTCTTTTTTTTCCGATTGTGGATGTTGCTGCTGGATACCTTGTAGTCATGTACGTTGCAAGTTGTATAGATTTTATGATGATTTTATTATTTCTGCTTGTTTATGTTCCTCCACGCACTGAATTCATAGTATAATCACCTTAATCAACTACAAGGATATGTCTTTGTCTTCCAAATATATTTTTAGTCTTTTATAATATTTCACGCATGTCTTGGTCTTTCCAAATATATTCTAAGTCCTTATAATATCACATCTTGATTTTAGTTTTCGTAACCAATTATAAGGTTTTAGAATATCCTGTACGAAATATATGCATGACTGAATTCGTTTCCATTCGAAGGCAATACCTTCATGCAGTGTATATTCGCTACATCCACTGTACCTTCAAAAGCTAAGTCACTAACTACACCTTATAATATGAGAAATAACTATCGGAACAAATACATTAGAATATTATCTTCTATGTATGAGCAAATGTATTATTGTTAGCTGTTGGTTTCTGTAATGTTGACGATCTACGTCAATTCAGAAGCAAAGAACTACAGTTTGCTTGAAAAATCTTAATATACACACATATATACAACACGTGTAGACAAAACGTACTTAATAATATCTTAGGAATTGATACAATCTGAAACATCAAAAGTAATTGTGCAAATGAGATGCACTGTGTTTATCATCAGTCATATATGTAGACGTTTTTTCCCCCAGATGTAATTGATTTTTCTTTACCTGGAATAGCACATCTATTTAATTGCATCAGTTGTATCAAGAACATAAGCATGTAAGCATTTCAAGCTTTGAACCTTGAGAAGGACAATTGAAGTCCTCAACCAGGGTGAAGTCAAGCATAAATTAAACAGGCAGGTAAAGAATATATTAATCAATCAGAACGAGTAGCTCTTTGAAGAAACTATTCATTTTCAGAAAACATTAAAAAAATTGAACACTGTTTCACTTCCTTGACAAGAATTATGAGCAGCTCTATATCACCAAGATTGAAATCTAGAAGTTACATCGGCTTCACAAAGATTGAAATCCATTACTTCCACAATTCTTCCATTGGAATACCCCGCTCCTCAGCAACCTCACGAAACTGCTTCATTTTCTGCACAGCAATAACGGTTGCTCTGGCATTGTTGAGTGCATTATTACTCCCTAGTTGCTTTCCCAAAGCATTCTCCACTCCTGCCATTTCAAGAACAATTCTCACAGCCCCACCTGCAATAACTCCAGTACCCGGAGAAGCAGGTCTAAGCATCACCTTCGCTGCTCCATAATCTCCATCAGATCTGGAAAAACAAACAACACAAAAATAAGTATCAGCTATCAGAACAGAGACAATAACATACTTCTACTCTAAGTTAAACTCCAACTCTATCATCTGATAGAGTAGTCATAATACTATGCTTGCAAAAATGTGATCATAATACTATGCTTCTAAACCACCGTCAAAACGATAAAAAGGATTTCTCCAAACTTTTACTTTTAACTCGCACATGTACCAAGTCAATTTCATTTTTTTCATATTTAATTATAAGAGAACCTCATGGATTCAATCTTGGATTCAAAGACACTTGCAGATTATCATAACAGCATAAATGGGTGACCAGAAGAAACAAAGAGTTTAGAAATAGATTGTAAGGTGAGGTAAGGTCGAGAAAGTACCTGTGGGGAAAAGTGGAGTACTTAGTCATTGGCACCTTTACGATGTTCCTCCTGGCATTGGAGGCGGACTTCTGAACGGCGGCGACGACTTCCTTGGCCTTGCCAACTCCGACGCCGACTTGGCCCTTCTTGTCTCCGACAATGACGACAGCTCTGAAGCGCAACTGCTTCCCTCCCTTAACAACCTTCGTCACCCTCCTCACCTGGACAACTCTCTCTTCGAACCCGTCGCGGACCTTCTCCTTCTTCGACCCGGACCCGAACCCCGTGTCCTGCTTCACCAGGGCGTCCGTTTCAAAGACGTCGTTCCCGAGCACAGAGACGCCGCTGAAGGCGGGGCCGTAGAGCTCCTCGTAGGCTGCGGCGATCTCCTCCTCCGTCTCGAGGGGGCCATCGTCGAAGGAGGGAGGGGCGACAAATCCCTCCGGAGGCTCCGGGGGGTTGAAGTCAATGTCTTCCAATGGGTTAACGTTGTCGAAGAAGGAAGTGTCGATGTCGTCGGAGGGTTTGGATTTGGCGCAGAGGAGGGAGGGGTGGTGCTGGGGTTTGGCGAAGAGGAGGGAGACGGTGTGCGGTGGCGAAGGGAGGAGAGAGAAACGGGAAGAGGCGGAGAGAGAGAGGGAATTGAGAGCGGAGGAAAGCGAAGGTGCGGCCATGGAAACAGGGAAAGCTTATCCTGATCCTCAACAACACTCAGCAACAAAATACGTTTGTGAAGAAATTAAGATGAATAAATTTCAAAAGATAAAAATATGAATTTCCTTATTCTTTTTCTTCCAAAGTTTTTTTTTTCTTTCTTGTCTTAATTTTTTAGATGAGCGAACTAATTTTATAAAAGTGATAATATATTTTAGGGTTAAATATGTTTTTATCTCTTAATTCTAAATTTTAGAATTAGTCAATTTTAAAATTTTGGACTAATTTAATCTTTTATTTTTTTGAAATTCGTTGATTTAGTTTTTTTAATCAAACTTTTTAAAGTTTATTTGGCATTTCAATCGTGTTTTATTATAATATTTGACTTAACATTAAAAAAATGTGTCAGACACTATAAATAACTCAGATACAATCTTGAGATGTGTACAAAACATCAAATAAACATAAGAGAAGTTGATTAAAAGAAATAAATCTACATACCTTGACAAACGAAAGAGTAAATGATAATAAAAATTTGAGATAGACTAATTTTAAAATTCACTAAAAATTAATGAATAAAAAACATATTTAACCATTTTATTTAAATTGAAATTAAAAGAATTAAATTTAGTTCTAATTTCAATAATTTCGTGAACATGTACTTTTTGTCTTAATATTTAAATACATACTAATTCTTATTTTAATTTTTCTTTTTTGCGTCGTGAATATTTTTTTCGATAAAAAGATAATGACATGTGTGTAAATGATTACAATATTAGTTACTTATTTACGTAAAATAGTAATAGTAATCTATAAAAATATATAGAGGGAATTCATCTTTTTTGTGTTCACTTTTCATTTTTCAATTTTATTCTTAATTTTTATTTTAAAAATTATTTATTTTATAATTATTTTTTTAACCGTTTTTTTAAATCTTTTTTATTTTGACCGTTATTCTAAAAATTTTTTTAACAGTTATTTTATTTAACAACTATTTTAAAATTTATTATATATACTAGCGTAAACATATGCGCTCGTACTTGTGTATACGCATTTTTTACATATACATGATATTATGTTAGTAGGTGATAATATTGTAATATTATTAAGTTAATATATAAAATAAAATTATATTTATTAAAAATAAAATGAAATATATCAGAAAAGACGAGAGAATAACGGTTGATAAATATGGAAGAAGAGAAGAAGCAGAAATAGACCATTTTATAAAAATTTTGTAAAATTAACGGTCAATTTTCAAAAATTTATTAAATAATTATATTTTAAAGGGTAAAATTAGAATTTTGAGATGTGAATACAAAAGAGGGAATCTCTTTATATATTACTAGCGTAACACAGGCGCTATCCGCATGTGTGTATACATTTTTTAAATATGCGTGATATTATATTAGTAGGTGATAATATTATAATGTTATTAAGTTAATATATATATATATATATATATATATATATATATATTAC
>Ga0214543_1003451_pt1 | contig 30646 bp, 57 predicted proteins | sample CNSS2metaG_FD_160094 | JGI IMG/M metagenome (GOLD analysis project Ga0214543, IMG submission 160094) | Root nodule microbial communities from cowpea collected in UCLA plant growth center, Los Angeles, California, USA - CNSS2 | ecosystem: Host-associated > Plants > Roots > Nodule | place: USA... | reverse complement strand
ACCGCAAGGATCGCGATGGCGATACCGGTGATAACGGCGTTCTGAGAGACCGTCCCCGCATCGAAACCGAATATCCAGGGCGAAACGAACAGTATCGCGCCGAGGATCAGGTTCGCAACGTCACAAATCTTTGCGTTCGTCCAATTCCCTTCCCAATTCTGCATGGCACCCTCCATTGGAGGTTTCGATGCCAAATCAACCGCGTAATCACCGAGCTGGTTTCCACCGCGGCCCGCGGCATAATGGCAACGGAGCGGCGGACCTGCCGCGCCGGTGCTGTCCCTCTGTGCTCATTAAGCAGCTGACTGCCTGCGGTCCCAACCTTAACAGCGGCGGGAATGCGGACGGCTCCAGAGGTCGCTGAAGGGTCAATCGCGACGGTTTGGGCCGGTTTAAGTCCGGTCTGCCCCTGAGAGCCGACATATCTTCGACCGTGGGTTGCCGCGGGAATGGAGGCAGTAGGAGACCATCCTTCCACGAGTACGGCTCATGTGGATGGTAACGCTTCATTTGACGCAGGCCTGTAAACCTCCCTGGCTTGGGGTTGCTTGTCCAGAACTGCAGGTCCTGTCGGCCGGGCTCTGGTGCTCGGGGGCGCAACGCCAGGAGGCGTCCATGGGTAACGAACTCGTCGTTCGGAAGTCCAGCCTTCCAGCTTCTCAAAGGATCCATCGAGCTGCCCAGTATGTTCGTATGTCGACCGAACGCCAACAGTACTCAATTCAGAACCAGGCTGCAGCGATCGCTGCATACGCGCATTCGAAGAAACTGACGATTGTTCGAACTTACAGAGACGAAGGCGAAAGCGGTCTTTCGATCAAAAATCGAGCCGGTCTCATTCAGCTCCTGGAGGACGTACAAGCGGGAGACACCGATTTCGCTCATATCTTGGTCTATGACGTGAGCCGTTGGGGCCGCTTTCAAGATGCGGACGAAAGTGCGCACTACGAGTTCATTTGCAAACGAGCTGGCATCAGAGTGGCCTATTGCGCGGAGCAATTCGACAACGACGGAAGTATGCTCGCCAGCATCGTCAAGAACATCAAAAGAGTCATGGCGGCCGAGTACAGCCGAGAACTTTCGGCCAAGGTCTATGCTGGCCAATGCCGATTTGCTCGACTGGGTTACAAACCTTGCGGCAAAGTTGGTTATGGTCTGGTGCGAGAGCTCGTTGACGAGAAGGACCAATCAAAAGGCATCCTGAAGAATGGGGACCGCAAGTATCTCACCACCGATCACATTCGGGTTCGCCCCGGCGATCCGCGCGAAGTCGCGATCGTGAGATGGATCTTCACTCGGTTCTTAGAGGTGAAATGTGAAACGGTGGTGGCCTGGGAGCTTAATAAAAATGCGGTGCCGACCAGGACAGGAAAACCTTGGACACGTGTCATGGTCGGAGCCATTCTCAGGGATGAGACTTACATAGGCAATCTGGTCTTTAATCGGCGTTCGTGGAAGTTGCGTCAAATCCGCAAGTATAATCCGCCTGAGGAGTGGATCCGCGCTCAGAGTTGCCTAGAGCCGATCGTCGATCGCGACCTCTTCTTGCAAGCGAACAAATTCATCAGCGAACGGCGTGTTGATCTGTCCGAAGAGGAGATGATCTTTCGCTTGCGTCGAGCTCTGCTGGAACATGGCCGCCTGAGCATAAGCATCATCGATCGCACGCCGGGCCTGCCCTGTGTTGCAACATGTCAGACCCACTTTGGTAGCATTCGAAATCTTTACCGGCTGCTTGGTTACACCCCGAAACGAAACTACGAATTTCTGGAATCACGTCCGCTTTGGGCCGAGCAAAAGACGAGGCTCGCCTCTCGTATTCGAAGCGCCGCCAAGCGCGCTGGCTACCGCACGAGCACCGGCGGATGGACCGACTCGTTGCGCGTAAACGGTACCACATGCGTTTCGGTTAGGGCGGCACGCTGGACTCCTCCGCAGGAGGAAGCGCATGCTCCGCATTGGACCGTTCAATGCGACGCTCATGTGCCCGCGGGGTGGATCGCTGCCATACGACTTACGGAACACAACAAAGGCATTCTCGATTACGTGTTATTGCCTACCGATGGTAGGGTGAAGAGAACCATAAGGTTCACGGATTCGGCTCGCAAGCGCCACGACATCGCTTGTTTTGAAACAGCTGATGCCCTGGTGAGAGCGATCATAAGGCGGTTAGCCAAGAGAGTGCCTTCCCGAGCCAAGCCCACGCCGAAGAGCAGAGAAGCGAGAAAACGGCAGCCAGAATCCACGAGCGGCCTCGCGCGGCACTGATCGAGCGTAGATATAGGAACGCGCCTAAGAGCGGGCCGTAGTTCCTCCTGAAGTCTCCGTTGAGCTTTGCGATCTTTGACAGTTCGGAAGACACATCAACTTCATCGGCCATCGTGCTGGTCCTTGATGTTAGAGCCAGCGCCCTATGAACCACTGTTTTGCCCGACGGAGCAACCAAAATTTCGGGATTTCAAAAAATTGCCTCCGATTCGCCAGCCTCGTCTTTACCGCTAAGCCTTTGGCGATGCGTCATCAGGCTCTAGCGGTCGCGCCTTGCGATTAGCTTTCCACACCCACGAGGCGCAGTAGTTCTCGCGCGTTCCGATGCCCAGGGATTGATAATTTGACTCTCGCGGGCGTCGCGCTTCGATGGCGCGATGCCACGCAATGTACGCCATACGCCCACGCACCCCGACGGCCGGCCGATGAAGATCACTTTCGGCCAGATGCGCCAGATGGGTTTGCGCGGCATCCTCGTCTACTGCCATTGCGGCCACCACATTGCCTTGGACGCGGATCGGTGGCCGGACGAGGTGCGGCTTTCTGATATTGAGCCCCGCTTCGTGTGTCAGGGCTGCGGCGCCCGCGGCGCCGATGTCAGGCCCGACTTCGAGCGAGGCAATCCCCGGCTTGCCATCGTAGGGGCCGGGTTGCGAACTGACGGGGGCTTAGTTCATCTTGCGCCGTAGCTTCTGGATGATCTCCCGTAGGTCGGCGGCGTACACCTCTATGATCCGCCGCGCCTCCTCCAGCCGCGACGGCTTGGCTTCCTTACCCTCAGTCTGTTTGTCGGGGTCGGGCATGGCCTGAATGGCACCCGTCAAACGCTGATACTTTTGAGCTACATCAAAGGGGAGCGGCAACTGAAGCAGCCTCACTCTTTCAGCGGCGGGTTCTGCGGCCTCCCGAGGAACGTCGAGGGCGGGCTCTCCTGGAGCAAGGCTTCGGATCGCGCAAGCGCATCTCTCGCTCGCGCGATCATCTCGGCTTCGTGCGCGGCGAGGCGCGAATGGCGATTGAGCAATTCCAACGACTTGAACAAGCCCGACATAGGCCGCTCCCCTTGGCTGTGCAGGCGGGAGCGCTATCGGTCTCTCAGCCACCGACGCCTACGGGCAGAGCCTCGGCCGGTGATGCCGTCATAACTACCACAAGCTACTTTGGTTCCAAACTGAAGTTGGTAGGTGCAGTAGATTGCTGATCCAGTCCTTCCGCCAAAGCCTTGTATTCGCGAGCCATTTGCAGCAGTTCAAGCTTGGTGGCCGGCGTCGCAGTAATGGCCGCCTGGTGGCGACACAGTGCTTCAAGCGAGCGGTATGATTCGGACCGAGGATGCATCGCTCGAGCATCTGTCAAATGCCGCCCGGGACCATCACTTGTGTTACAAAGTGAACAGTTCCCTCATGGGAATCGGACGATCGCTAACTCAAGTTAGAAGAGGCAAGGGCGCCCCGGCGGGCCTTAATGGAGGAGTTTGGCTTCCCCCCCAACTCCGACACTCAAAATAGTCCAAGTTGCCACTTGTTCCCGACTCGTAAAGTAAGCGGCAAATCTTATGTTCGGCCCATGCGTATGGCCTACGAGCTTTGTCTGGCTACCGCCAGTAAGCAGGTCCCGACCGGGCAGGACTGGATCCATGAGGTAAAGCACGACGGCTACCGGATGCTAGTCATTCGGGAGGACGAACGCGTGCGCCTGCTCTCCCGTAACGGCACCGACTGGACGAAGCGCTATCCCTGGATTGCCCAGGCGGCGCTGAAAAACCGGCAGAAGCGCTTTGTGATCGATGGCGAGGCCGTGATCCTTGGGGTGGACGGCATCAGCGACTTCAACGCGCTGCACTCCCGCAAACACGATCACGAAGTCCAACTTTACGCCTTCGACATTCTTGCGCTGGGCGGCGACGACTTGCGCGCTCTGCCTCTGCACCTCCGAAAGACCAACCTCGAGCGACTGCTGGCGCGCCGGCCGGACGGGATCGCGGTGGCGCCATTCGAGCGCGGCGAGATCGGGCCGGACCTCTTCACAGCGGCGTGCCGAATGGGCTTGGAGGGCCTGGTCTCCAAACATCGCGATCGGCCGTACGGCGGCGGCAGGCAAAAGCATTGGATCAAGGTAAAGAACCGGAGCCATCCCGCGATGGAGCGGGAGCTGTGATGGCTTACAAGCAAGACGCAAAAGAGGAGATGACCAAGCGGCTGGGGGTGACATGGGCAGCGTGTGGCTCGAGGTCGAGTGCGCCCGCTGCAAGACCGCAAACCTGCCGCTTGACGCCAATCCTAAAGACACGTCGGAGCTGGAGGCTTCCCCTGAAATGCCATCATGCGGGGCGCCGGCCGACGATCGACCGCACCTTAGAATAGGAACGGTTCGTCGAGGACCCGTGTTGGCTTTGCCATCAGTACTCTGCCAGGAAGGCTAACATGCAGAGGGAGCGTTGGATTTTAATCGGCGCTTTGTCTTCACTCGCTCTGTTCGCGAGTGTCTGTACGACGGTCCTGCCGAGAGGCGCCGTTGACACTAGAGCCGTGTTGAAATCCGACCCCTCTCTTCTTCTTGTCTCAGAGAACAGCCCGTATATGCGAAACGAGCGCTAGGCCGCTCTACACCCTGCTGATGCGCCCTAGGCGTACGGTGGCACGTTCACTAGCGTACCTATCAGGCGCAGAAGGGCCTGGTGCTCGGGTCCTTTCGGCTCACTTCGCAAGAAATCGCCCAGCTCAATGTGTGTCAGTCGGCCGCCGGAAGGCGCGTTTGGCTGATGAATGACGAAAGCATGGCCATTGGCCGGCTCGCGTCCCAGAAACCAAGCGTCGCCGTTGGCGCTGCGATATAGCTCACGTCGTTCGCTCATCTGACGCCCCTTGTCGGGAGGAAGCTTCAAAAGCTGGCTCGTCCCCGAACCGTGCTTGCGTTTTCCGGCTCCGAGATCGCGGCGCGCGGCCACATATCAGCCAAGCCCAATTCCTCTGCTTACCTCGCGGGCTTCTCCTGGCGCGAGCCCAACAATGAGGCCGAGTGCTGCGGCTTCCTCGCGGGCGGTGAGCCCATTATGCATCAGCTTAGCGGTCCATCCCTCTGGGATGGCATCCAAGACCAGCTGAACGGCCTGTTCTTCCGTACCGGCCGCTAACCAGAACTGGCACTCGCCATCGTCAGTGGTGACCTGCAGAAGATGCGCTTCCATGCATGTGAACAGCCTGAGGCATGCTTGGTTGCTATCCACGCGCTTACTCGCGCCGCAGCGCTCGCCGTCTTAATACCGATACCCGCCACACCCAGGAACGTGAATCTCTCGCGACGATTGAATCCGGCACATCTGCCGAAGAACAGGTGATACCTTCTGCTGACGCCCCGGCCGTCCAGACAGCGGCTGGGGCTTTTTCCGGCCCTAGGTCCTGGGCCTCGCGAGGTCGCTGCTCGTCGTCCGCGGCCACTGGGTTATCACCCTCTGCGGCAAGATTTAGCACAGCAGCGAGATAGGAACGCCCCTCTGAGTTCCGAATTGGATCTATGTGCGCTTAGGCGCGCCAGGCTATCTCCGTAGCCCGAGCGGCCCCAGCCCTGGGTCATTGATCCAGGCCTGGGGTCGTTCTTTTCGCCCAGCCAGCTTGTTCAAAGGCGGTCGACAAGCATCTGCGTTAGGTACTCTCGCCCAGGCCCATGGTCAGGGCTACCGTGACGTTCTCGATCAGAAAGGTCTGCCAAGAGCGCGTACGCTTGCCGTCGTCGCTGATCAGGTCACGGGGCCAGCCCTCGCCATCAGTGTCGTAGAGCATCGCGTGATTGAGTAGGGCAAGTAGGCCGGCCCTGGTTGTTGGCCTTACGTTCACGAGCTCGCAGGCGGCATCCGTCTCAGCGTCCGAAGTCCGGTGCACTTCGCGCTCGGCCTCGATCCATCGCGGATCATCCGTTTGAATAATCTCATCGTCCCACACGTTAACGCGGGACTGTCGCTTGTCCTGGGGTAACTCCAGCTCGAGGGCGCAATGCCTGTCCACCCAGCCAATCCAAGTGGCGCGAGCTGCCTTGTGTGCTTCGATCACTGCGAAGATCGGATCAACCTCAGGCGCTTCTCTTGAGAAGCTAACCTGTGGGATAGCTTCTCCGGCGAGCGCGGCGCCAACCAGCATATTCTCCTCAAAAGGTTGAACGGCGCACACCCTCTTGCGGGCGGCCGTAAGCCGAAACTAGAGAGGTCGAGACAGCGAGACCATGGCGCTGGCGCCAAGCCGTTAGCTGCTGGGCGACGTGGTCGCGGTAGAGCTTCGCCGCCTGGCGCAGATAGCGGGGAGCGGTCGAGCCAAAGGTCCGCATGGCTTCGCGGCGGACGAGTGCCTGATAGACATCGCGCTTGAGCCTGCCCGTCTGCTCGTCGGTGAGGTTGGAGATTGCGAGGATGGCTGAAGGCATAGCTCCGCCGTTCACCGGAGAGGCGTCTTTGCTCATCTGGGTTGCTCGTTGACTTGCTATCTGATACGAAAAGTATCTCACAAGGAAGGAGTCCATGTCAATACTAAAAGTATCAATTCGCCAGATTAAAGCGGCTAGAGCTTTGCTCGGTTGGTCGCAGGACGATTTGGCCACTCAGTCGGGCGTATCGGTTCCGACCGTCAAGAGATTGGAAGCTGCGGATGGTGAGGTTGGCGGCAGGGCCGAGACCGGTGACGCACTCGTGGCTGCGCTCGAGAAAGCCGGCGTCGAGTTCATCCCAGAGAATGGCGGCGGCGCCGGTGTGAGGATGAGGAAGCGGAAGCGTTGATTTTTTTATTCAGAAGTACCCCACCCCTTTTGGGGCCCCAGGCCCCCTACTTGCGAGCTCCAAAAGAGCCTTTTGCCGTGCGGGCTGTTTCGAAAAATCCCCCGAACTTACCCACGCCATAAAAGGAAGATTTTTTGACATCAGAATTGCCGCAGAGGCCTGATTTCAAAGGACAAAAAATTCCTCAGAAATTCGCCATAAATCGAATTTTCGGGCTCGCGCTGGCCATGTCGGTTCTATCCGCTCCTGCGGCCCTCGCGGACGACATAATCGGGCAGGCCAGCGTGATCGACGGCGATACGATCGAGATCCATGGCCAGCGCATCAGGCTCTGGGGTATCGACGCTCCGGAGAGTGATCAGCTCTGTCGGAACGATGACAGCAAGCTGTACCAGTGCGGACGCGCTGCCGCGACGGCGCTCGCAAGACTGTTCTGGGCTATCAAGCGACCCGTCACCTGTTCTCCGGTTGATCGAGACCAGTACGGGCGCACGGTGGCGACATGCTCACTCGGAACGCCCGGCGCCGACATCGGACACTGGCTTGTCGCGAACGGTCACGCGCTCGATTGGCCGAAGTACTCCAAGGGCAAGTATGAGGACGCGCAGCGCAGTGCAGAGAAGACCAACCTCGGGATCTGGGTTGGAAGCTTCGCCGAGCCGTGGCAATACCGCACTTGCATGAAGGCGGGCGGCAGACCGGCTGCGTGCTCTGACGAGGCCAACGATCGCCCCTGATCGGGCCGCCGCTATTTGGGGTCCTCGAAACTGGGACGGCCAATCTTCGCCGTCAGCTCGGCAATCCGCTTGTTGCCTTCGCCTTGATCGCCCTTCGAAGCTCCTTCAGATCGTCTTCGTCGAACCCGGCCCGTCGGCGCGTCGACCTTCGGACGGAGGCCTTGGGCGCTGACCCCAGCCGCTCCCCAAACCTGCGCTTGGGTTTCTCTGTAGTTCGACTGAGGACAAGATCTTCCCAACTGCCGGCCAAGTCCTTTGTATGCCTCGATCGTGGTCGGGCTGGGGGCGGAGGGCGCCTTAGCTCCTCGAGCGTCTTTATGCCCCGCTCGATTACTCTCTCGGAATGCATCCCGCCGAAGGCCGGATCCTCGCCAAGGAGCTTATGTGCCGCCAGGCGGAGTGCGCCCTTCACAATATCGTCGAAGCCGTCCTCGCGGCGCCAGCGACGATAGCGCCAATCATCGTCCGCCGCACAATCCATCTCGGCTTGCGGCAAGCACAGCGCCTCCTGCAACTCCGCAGCCGACATCCCCCGATCCGCATGTTTCTCAAACTTGTTGATCGCCTCCACGACGAGAGCCAGACGACGGATGAGATAGACCGCTTCCGTATCGTTGCCCGCCATCGTACGAAGCAGTGCGGCGGCGAATTGAGAAAGTGCGTTCTGGACTTCGCTCTTGGCCAGTTCAATCTGTCGATCGGCACGAGCATTCGGGTTGCCTCTGACGAGCCTCAACTTGGGAGTCCTATCCTCCTCGTTGTCATCCTCGCCGCTTTCCACGAAGCGTCTCCCTCTTCCGGGTCCCAGATGCAGCTTATGACCTGGGCAATCTACTTGCCAGACCTCCGCATTGAGCCGAAAACATGCCTTTGAATTTGCTTACGAAAGCGAATTTAACCCCTCATGGACGAACAGCCCTCTCTTGCGAGGACGCGGCTGTTGCTTTCGCTCGCCCGTTCCGGTTGAATCCCCTCTAGGGGGAGCTTTGCCATGAACCGATTATATCCAGTCTATTGCCCTGTACTGCCTGTTTCCGCTCTGCTTGCCGCAATGGTCCTGTCAGGCTGCGGCGTGGTCCGAAACGTTCAGGCCAACAATTCGTACGACGCCTCAGTAGCTGCCTATAAGGACTGCCTGGCTCGCTCAGGAGCCACGGGCTGCGAGGCTCAGAGGCTCGCAATGGAGGCGGACAGGCAGCGGGTCGAGGTGGCAAGCTTGAGGGGTGGTGGAGGGAGCAATGCGCCCTACGTCCCGCCAGTCGCGGCGACAAGAGCCGATCCTGTGGTGTGTAACACCATGCGTACCGGCATCATGAGCACGACAACTTGCAATTAGCGCGAGTTGAGGGGTGGCCTAAGATTTTTCCCGCTCCTTAGGACTCTTAGAACATTGATTGCTGCCGGATGTCATCCTGCCGCACCACCCCATTGATCAGCCATGTATCTGGATGCAGCGAGTGAGTGCCCATCGCGAGTAGCATTCCCTTCTTCGGCAACTCTTCACCGAATACCCGCTGCATTTCACTTAGAGCTTTGCTTTCACCATAGAGCCGCGACCACTTATGGAATGTTGCTTCAATCTCCCAGTCCTGGCAGGTACCCTCGCGAAGACCGTCATCCGTTCGATACCGGTATTTAAATAGATATGGGCAGGGAATGTAGCTGCGAACGACCTGCTTCGAGAAAAGATCGCTTTGGGTGCGTATTGCGTCGAACGTCTCCTTCTCGTCGTCGACGTCCTTCTGGCTCTTTTTTTCAAAGCGGAATGACATCACCTCGAGCGGCTTGAGCAAGGCAAAACTCTTCCCGGCCTGGCGTTCGCGATTGAGGCTGGTCACTACGGCTTTGGCAAGAAACCGGCTGCGCTCTGACGGCTTAAGATCTCCGATAATCTCGATTGAATCTTGATCGATGCGGCGGCTCTCCGACCGACGATCATCTTTCGGAAGCCGCCACTTGAAACGGATAAGGTCCCACCTGCCAAATTTGCGCGAGTGATCCAGGGTCCTAAAAGCTACAGGGTACAGCCTGAGCCAATTGCCGTAGATATCGATCCCAGCACAGCAGACGGTCTCCCCGTGTCTGCGGCCAACCTGTGGCGCCGCCTTTACGATGACGACTGCTTCCGCCTCACCCGATGTGGGCAACTGCTCCGGCACGAGGGAAAACGCGCTCCTTCGCTATGATAGATCTGGATGGAGCGTTGGGCGTCAAATGCACTACTGAAAAAGGTTTAAGGCCAATCATTGATTCGGCCACAATGCTCCGATGGCAATTTGTATGATCACGCTCGAAGCAAAGTAAACAGGCATGATTGAGCGAAGCCTTCGATACAGCTGTAGCTAGTGCTTGCTGCGCCGCACTCGTACGCATGTGAGCGCCGAAGATCTTGCGAAATTCCGCGTAACGGCCTTCGCGAGCGGCGACCCGGCCGGGCTTCGGATCGCCTAACCCCTTTAGGTGCAGATAATCGATCCCGACGGATGCCAAACCTGCGGCCAGTGACGTCTTCGAGAAGCCGCGTTTCCGTGAAATCGGAACATCCCGAACGTCGATCAGCAGTTTTACGCCGCTCTGTCGCAGGCATTCGAATAGTTCGCTAGGCGAACTGCCCTCGTATCCAGCAGTAAACAGCTTCATTTCTGACCCTCAAAGGAGAGCCTCGAATCATATTTTCCAGTCATTGACAACCGGTTCACGACGCAAGCTCCGCCGCGGCACACCGCATCTCCCGCATCAAGGCCGTGAGCCGCCGCCTCTCGGCTATGTACTTCGCCGAATACCGGCCGTGTTTGAAGGCATTTTGGTTGCCCTTCGGAGCACCCGGCGAAAGACCTCCATGCATCCGACAGCGCCCATTAGGCATTGCCGGCGACTGGCAGGGCTTTCCGTTCCTGCGCTTCGTCCTCGCACCGCATCGGGGAGCGTTCTGCATATCCAATAGCATGGGGTTGAGCCTCCAAATTCTTCATAGACCCCCCTGGGGTGACCTGTCCGACGATCGCTTGGCCGCCCTGGTAGACGTGCACATGCTCGACGACGACCTTTTGCTGACCCTTGCCGCGGTATTTCGACAGCGCTGCGGCCTGCTCGGCATTGGCCTTCGTCAGCTTGGCTGCCAGAGTGAGGTTCATCTGCTTGCCCTCGACACTCTGGTCAGGGAGCATCGCTCGCCGATAGCACTCCATGGCAGCTGCGTGAGACGCGAAGAGCTGGGCTGCCATCATGCCCTCGATCGTATCCTTCGGGTTCACTCCCGCCATGAAGGCGAGAATGGCCGTCCTCTTGTCGTCCAGATCCTTGCCGGGCTGCGGATTGCGTCCGTACCAGGCGGTACTGATGACCTGATTGCAGAGCATCAGATTCCACTGGTCTGACTTGGACCCACCCAGATGCTTCAGTTCAGGTACGCTGGTGTCGAACTCATCCGGAGGAGGGCAATAGGCAACGTTTGCCTTGGTCTCTGGTGCCGATGTCGCTGATACCTGCTTAGCAGGGGCAGCGATTTTCTTGACCTTACGTGCCACGATCAGATGATCCTCAGAAGATAGTTCAGGACGATCGTGGGCTGCACGTTGCTGTGCGCTCCTCCGCTGGTGTTGTTGGAGGTCGCAGAACCGCTCATCGAGCCGCTGACAGAGACACCAATGTTCTGGTTCGCGACGCTGCCTGCTAGGGTGAACCCGCCGCCGCCAGTGGTGCTGGTATTTTGCACAACTAGAAAGCTGTTGGTCTGGCCGGTCAGCGTGCCGCTGGTCGAAACGGTCGATGTAATAGAGGGAATTTGTGACGCGGTCAGTGTAACGCTTTGAGCGCCTCCGGTCTCTCCAAGGACATCGCCAAATCCAGATGTTATATCGGTCAGCCGACCGGCAGCCGAGCCGCCCATCGTATCGACACCCGCCACGACGCGCCCGCGAAGATCGGGCACGTTAAACGTGGTCGAGCCATCCCCGCTCCCATAGGTCGTGCCCATCAGCGAGAAGGCAGCCGGATAGGTCGTGCGGCTGATCGCCTGCCCATGGGGCAACACGAAATTCGAATTGGGCGCGGTCGCTCCCGCATAGGGCATGATGCCGCCAATGGGCACATTGTACGGATTGCCGTAGAAGTTTTGCAGGTAGAAAGCCGCATCGCTGCTGTTGTAGACCGCAACGTAGGGAGTGCCCTGCACAATAACACCAGCCGGGAGTTCGACGGATGGAGCCGAGCGAAGCGGCTTCGCTCCGAGACCGTCAACGTTGAGTGTCACGGTCGCGCCATTTGTGGCATGCGGCGTGAAGCCAACCACCTGCCCGTTGAGGCGGGCCAACGTGTCGAAGCTCTGGAAGGTCGATAACGTGTAGGCCGTGCTACTGCCCCCCGTGACGGTCGCGCCTGCGATGTCATCGGCCCACTTCTTCGTGGAGGCCATCATGGCCCGTGCGCTGTCGTTCACGCTGCTGGGCGCCATGCCCTCAGCCCACGACAGACTGGGGTCATAGGTCGCGTTGTTCGCCGCCGTCTGGGACCACCATGCAACGCCGGTCATGCGTGCTCCTGACACTTGGCAATGACGGGATAGGTCCGCACCACGATGCCGCGCGTGGAATCCAGGCGAAGGGGCAGCGGCTTCAACCGCCAGTGCTTGGCGGGGTCGAAGGGCTCGGTGTCCTCGTTCTCGATCGGAAGCCAAGCTGCATCGCCGCCAACGCGGTCAATGTCGGCCTTGGAGGTCTTAAAGCTGGTGGTGATCAGCTCGCCGCCCCGGACCAAGCAATACTGCTGCTCGCCGAGAGGAGAGCCGCCGTCCGCCTGGAGGCGGTCGACCAACGCTTGTCTGATGTAGTCCGATTTTGATTGGCAACGCTGGCTCGCGGCCCTGTCGATCGCCTTTGACAGGTTCGCAGGGGCACGAAATTGGATCAGTTGCTCGAATGTGGCGGGGTCGTCCATTGATCGTCCTCATGCAGATTGCATGAGATTGTCAGTACGAGGGTTGACCGATCTCTACCATGTCAATGCTGCTGATCTTGCGGACTTTGCCGCTTCTGTGCCGTCCTCGCGCGCGTATTGGTCGCGAAACTATAAGCAAAGGGTTTGCTCCTGGGGTGCAAGCGACAGTGAACCCTTAGAATCGCGAGGTCCGCTATGGCTTGATAGCTGGCCAATCGTTCTCCCCTGCAGGGTAGCTAGTTCGACGGCGCTTTGGATTCGATATCATCGGGGAACGAACGCGATTGCCGCGCCCGTCCCAGTACTTCCCCAGCAGCCGACTTAACGGTCACCTCATATTGGTAGACACCGGGGTTGCAAGGTCCGAACGTCCGAAGAGCGCCAGCCGCAAGGATGCCGTTCTTTGGCAGGGGCACTTCCTGGCCGCCGTATTCGTGATCAGCTTGGGTAAGCTGCACAAGGATTGAAGCCGCTCCCTGCGGAACGTCCTTAAGTCGGATTTCTGGATTATCGAAGAGGCTAACGCAGGGCCTTGAGCTTAGAAACGAGAAGCTCATTGTCATTCCTGCAATAGCCTGCCGCGAAACAATGCCGTGCTGAGGCTGCTGTCGCGCCGCCGTTTGGGCCGCTGCCGAGGTGGCCCAGATCAGGACCAAACATGTGACTGAAATTGCTCTCATTGGCTTCGATAGCACAGGCCGAGAGACGAGTCTTGGGCCTGATCTCGGTTGCGTCCCGGTCTACCCCTCACAGCCGACGTCTAGGCGGCGGGCGGCCTTGGCCGCCACGGGCCAAGAGGCGACATCGACTAAGATTGCGAACGGAGGGCGCACCTAGTTGCGCGCGCTCCCGCGGCACTTAAAGGCCGCCTTATCATCTTCTAGCAATTCGATTGCGCATCGGATCATCGCCAAGCTAAGCGCGTCCATTTCCGGTGCTATCAACCTGCGGAACTGTTCAATCTCGTTGTTTATCTGGTCGCACTTTTTGCACATATGCATCCAGCGGCTTGCGGGCGGGAGCAACCAGCTCTCAGCCGATAGTAGCCTAGGGATCCGAAAAGGTGATTAAGCTTAAAGCTATTCTCACAGCGGCGTTCCTAGAAAGCCAAAGGAATCGGGATCAGCCCCTTGACGGTGCGCGCAAAGAAAAACGCCGCCCGCTTAAATAAAAGCGCAGGCGGCGGATTAACAGCCTCGGGAGGGTGAGAGTAAAATCCCGATAAAGGTTGGTCTTCTCGTGGCATGCTGAAGTTCATCAGGTCGGACAAAAGCGAGGCCCAAATTCAAGATGGCGGCTGTAGTCCCGGCGAGGTCAGCCACTTGTTGACCTCTCCGGCAGCATCGATCTGCCTGGCCTTTCGCAGAAGCTCCGTGCGGCGGACGCCAGCGGGCATCCCCTTCGCCTGTAAGCGGAGGTTGATCGCCTCCTGCGCGAGGCGGTATTCGAATGTCAAGGATTGTCCTGGGGACCGTTGAGTCGGCATGTTTGACGCTCCGCTTGGGGTTGAGCGGGAGCGCAATTTGCGTTCACGCCACCGATAGATGCTGAGGGCCGCTCGATGGTAGTGAGACAGTGCGCCTTTATTTGCCCAATAGCGAGCGCTTTGTTTCGATTCTGGCGGGAACTATCTGCAAGCTGCAAGCCGAGAGAGTTCGCCGCCGCCGAGCGGCCTTGCCACCATTCGGCAATGACTGTTCCCGATGCGGTGAATGCCAGGGGGCATCCCGTTGCAAACTGGCCCCGGGGTTTCGCAGCTGGCTAGATCACTCGTCGCCCCCCGATCTCTGGCTAGAACGATCAACGCGGTCCGCTCGAAATTCCGCAGGCCCTTCAAGCAGACGCTGCTTTCTCGTCGATTGAACCTTGGAGCTCGCGGAGGCGTCTGCTCTTTCATCTATCACCGTGCCAGCCAGGTGAAGAGCACGCTTTCGCTGGCGGCCCACTCGACGACCTTTGGCATCCTCTTTCGTCATCCTACTGGCCCTCTGAAGTTGGAGCTATTTGGAATGCACCGGCAACCATGAAACTCAGCAACCACGGCAAATATTTTTTAACTTCGCTGAGGTGCGAGCTTCTTCCGCAAGGAAAGGGTCCTTTTCGACCGACGATGAGTCGGCACTGGTCCCGGAGGGCTTCCTCGCTTTTGGAGGAAAGGCTGCGTCGTAACAGGAGAGGCGCGCGCTGGTGCTTTCGATTGAACGGCAGTTCGGCTCCGCCGCGAAAGCCGACGCTGCTGCACCGAACACTGATGCAAGGAAAAGCGCGGCCTTCCACGTACCTGTTCTAGCCATTGTCATGCTGAACGTCCTTCCTATTTGATTCCTCCTCGAGAGGATTTGCCGGGCGATGTTCCGAAAGGGGGCTAGGACCACTACACTCCATTGCCGGGTGTCAGGTCCCTGCTACTTCTTCTTTGCAGGCCTGAAATCCGGCTGCCAAACGGCTTCCTTGCGGCTCGGCGCCGCCGCGATCACCTTGGTCTTTTCCCTCTTCGGCTTCTTGGCTTCGCGATTGCCACGTTGCTGGCCCTTCGCCATGTCGCTCTACTTTTCCGGTTTGAGTTCGTCGAGTTCGTCCGGCTGCAGAACCCGTCCACGCGGGGTGCAGACCCTGACGTCCATGTAGCCTTCGCGCAGCAGCTTCCGTGCGAACCGCAGCGCGACTGCCGCACTGCCGCGGCCGAGATTGGAGCTTCCGTATTCGTTGGTCCCACTGACCAGATACGGCACCCGGGTTGTCCTAGCCATTGAGGATGGCGGCTCCGCACACGAGAAGCAGTAGAAACAACGGAACGATCACCGGCGGCACGATCCATTCGGAGATACGAAGACGCGACATCAAATGCTCCTGCGGGGCCTTCGGCGGGAGCACACGTGACCCTCAGTCACCGGTCGAAGCCGTTGAGATGTGCGGTGATGGCAGCGAGCCTAAGCCCGTGCCGAGTCAATAGCGAGCGTTAAATGCCGCGCGGGCGATGGCTCCGCTGTGACATCTTTGTTTGCCGGCGGGGCCCGATAGTGCTGGCTATTGCGGCGCGAAGGGCGCATGGTCGCGACCGCCAGCATCGGTTGGGGCTTCACTTGCGAAAGGCAGGCGTGCATGACCATCCGCTCGCGGCGAGAAACCGTCCACTTCAAGCGCCCGTTCCGTATCCGCGCCATCGAGCGCCTGTTGCCGGCCGGCGCCTACGAGATCGTCACGGACGAGGAGACGATCGAGGGCCTAACCTTCTCGGCATATCGCCGCGTTGCCACGATGATCACCTTGCCCGCCGAAGGTGCGTGCGGCGTCACGGAGATGTTGTCGATCGGCTCGGTCGATCTTGCGAACGCGCAAGCGGCGGACGCGAGCGCCGCCAATGACTGACCACCCGGTCGATCTCGATAAGCATCGCGGCATGGCCGCGCAGAAGGTCACCGACCTGCGCCGCGCGCTGGCCGAGGTCGAGAACAATGTCCGGCAGCTGCGGGAGCGCGAGGCCGATCTCGAACACCGCCTGATGACGGTGCCCGCCGCGTCCTGGTCCGAAGCCGCAGTCAAGGCGCGCTATTTGCTGAACCTCTATGTCGCAAGCCTGCCGGTGGAGGACACGCGCCACCGCGCGCTGGTCTCCGCGCTGTTCGATGATTTCGCCCGGTTGTCTGAGGAGAGCTGAGGCAATTTCCGGCCGCTCGGGGCGCCTTACGCGCGCAAGATGCGGAAGTGATGCCGGGGGCGGACTGCCTGTATCGGTTGAGACCTGCCTCGCCGAAGGCATGGCGAAGGTGGGACAAGGGATCGAACCGACCGCACAGGAGTTCGTAAATGCCCCTCACCAGCAGCCGCTATATCGGCCTTGAATATGACCGGATGATCGTGCTGTTCTCCATGCAGGACGGCCCGCGTGAGATCGGTTGCGCAATCTCGACGACCGCAATGGACGATCTTGAACGCGGTCCGAAGGTCGCTCCCGAGCACCGCGAAGCCCAGTTCGCCCGCCTGCGAGACCGCATCGAAGCCTGCGCCGCGAGCAAATACCGTGCCTGCGAGTTCGAAGGCATCCCGCCCGGCATCGTGCTGCGGAGCATTGATTTTAGCAGGTAAGGGACATTGGCGACCCCGAGCGGACCGACAATGCACTCCCTCAGGGCTGGCCGCCGCTCCCGGCCACTCCTCTCAGAACATTGGCTCGCGATCCCGTTCTCCGGGATGGATCAAAGGGCCCTCCTTTCTATGTCCGCAGTGAATGCATACGAATTGGGTCGGCCAATTGCCTCGTCGCGGTTAAGAGATCGTGTGCAGAGGCATCGGCCAGTTCTTGCACCTCGGGCATCGAACAAGGGTCTGGTCAGGCGTCACCATCGGCGGAGACTAGCTCGCAATGAGACTTGGCGTGTGAACCGGATCACAAGTTCCGCGCTCGCTCCTCTCAGGTCAGTCGCGATAGCCCTTGCACTTGGTCTCTTCCTTGTACTCGCCGTGCTTGCCCCATTTGCGCTCGATCTTGCAGGGGCCCCGGCGGTACTCTTGCGTGTATTCGCGATCGTAGTTGTAGGCCCGGTAAGGTCCACGATCGTAGCCCCAGCGACCCTTGCCGCTTTCATCCTTCCAGGGATCGGCAAAAGAGGGCGATGTGAGCAGTCCAAAGCTGACGATCACCAGAAGGTACTTCATCGAGCTGCTCCGCCTGAGGTAGGAGAGGCACCAGGTCGCGGGCAATGGGGGATGCGAGCCGGTGCCTCGCCTGGAACGCGGTGATTTCCGCGCTCGGGAAAACGTGGCAACCGACCTATGGGTTCCCGGTCTGCGTCCCCTTCGCTCCCGCAGGACGGAGAAGTGGGCTCCTGCAATTTCGGACAGGGGATGAAGGTGTGATTGCCAAGAACAACGACGGGATGGGCGCGCGCAACAGCGCCTCTGAGCGGGCCAACTGTTCGCGCGATCGTGCGATCATCTCTGCTTCGTATGATGCGATAAGCCGTCGACGTTCGACGTAGTCGCTCATGATCTTGAGCGTGCTCAACACAGCGCGGCTCCCTTTAGCAGCAGCGGGAGCGCGAACATCTCTCAGCCACCGGCGCCTACGGGCAGAGCCTAAGCCAGTGATCCAAGAAAACTAACACAGATCAATTTGGTTCCACCGCCAGAGACAGAGTCCACTCTCAGGGGGACGCCCACCACTCTTCAGGAAATGGCTCCAGCTCGGTTTGCGCGTGCTGTCGGCTTTCGGCTCGACGGCGATACTCGTCCGCCATCTCAAGCAGAACCTGCTTTGCGCGGGGCTCGCCTGTTAAAGTAGCTTGGGTCCGCGCAAGTCGCTCGAGTCGTCGCGATTGCTCGGTCATTCTCGCGAATGTAACGAGCAAGCTCGATCGGTGCATTTAGCTGGGATAACGGAACCGTCCTCTCCCTCAGGGTGCCGGTTCGCTCTCCTCAAGAGGGCCCCAGCGCCATCGAAAGAATCGCGAGGAGACCGATGGCGGCTATTGCACAAGCCAATAGATGCATCATCCACGTAGGGCGATTACTGAACATTCCCTGCTCCTCCCGGTGCAGCTCAACGTAGGCAATTACGTGGGTCGGGAGGCTGTTTGATTTAGATCAAAGTCCATGTGTCCCGGCAAACCCGGTCCGTCCACTCGTCTTAGGTGTGCCTACCAAAAAGCACCGCGAGGAGTGTGGCGCAAATCAACGCTAGCCAGAGCAGCATCACCACGAAAGAGGCGAAGTGCCAATCTACGTCGCGGCGTCTGGCTTGCATTGCATCTCCCCCGGGGAGCGAGTGTCGGTGACTCAGCGGTCCTTGTCGGGCTTCCCATTGGGGCTGCCGTCACCGCCGCCATTGCCTTTGCCGTTGTTGCCGCGAGGGCCGGCAGGTCCGGCGCCGGATTTTGCAATGGGCCGTCGTGAGAGACGTCGAGAGCAGGAGCGTCATGGCGGGAGGAGTCACAGCGGCAAACCTGCCGCACGTCTTGAGAAATTCGCGGCGATCGTCATCCTGGCCGGGCATGGCGTGGACCTCCTATAATTAATCTATTAAATCAGTTTATATATAAATTAAATAAAATAGAACTTGTTAAGTTCCGTGTCGCTCGCTCATTTTTGTCCGGGAGAACGGCAGGCGGGCCGCCTCGAACCAAGACAATCCCAGACGGCGGCCCGCACTCGCGGCAGCCGGGGCAATGGGGACGGCCGCTAGCAAGCGGGTCCAAAGTTTGAGTCTACCCTACGTGTACTCTCTAAACTGTAGGCTCGATGCCAGTGCACCCCCTCGGGCCGCGAGTCCGCTCCCTGTCAACCGCTCGCTGGAGCGAGAGGGTTTGCAAGAACGTTACGCGTGCGGGCACGGCGTCTGGTTGAGTAGCTGAGACACGGCTGTCACGACCTGGGCGGGCGCGAATGGCTTGTGCAAAAGGACGCTGTTCGGCACGCCGTGAGAAGGCCACTCGTCTGCTGCGGCCCCGGTCATGTAAATCACCGGTACGTCTGGATTAAGCTCTCTGGCGCGTTTGGCAACGTCCCAGCCTGATAGCGAACCGCGAACGTTGATATCGGTCAATAGAGCGCGGTGTTTGGTGCTATCTGCTTCGAGGAGCTGAATCGCTTCCTCTCCTGACGAGACAACCTGCGTTGCAAATCCACCGTCGGACAGGGCATCTCGAACCATATCCTGGACAAGAACCTCGTCTTCCAGAATGAGGACCAATAGCATTTCGCTTTGCACCGGCCCCATCCTTATTGCGCGACACCGCGGCAGAACAGATAAGTGCAAAATTGAACAAAAGTTCCGAACCGGAACCGGCGCCCACTCCCCCCAGGGATTCGTCAAGGCTTCGAAGCTAGCAGCTTTCCCGTCTTACGGTTGACCAGGTGCAGGCGGGCGCAGGCCGGGCAGGCAATCTGCGTATATTCGACCTCAGAGGTCGCACTGCTTTAGTCCAGCTCGCACTGGACCTTCATGGCTGTTGCCGGGCAGGTGAACAGGATCTGAGACATGCTGCTCAACATAGGGCGGTCAGCGCCGCCCGGCTTGATTTAGCGCAATCCTCACGCCCCTTCAGGGCTGGGCACGTGGCGGCGGTTCGAGCCGCTCGATCTTCTGGTTGCCCTGCCATAGCTCGATCGCGTCGCCATCCACGAGCTGCTTCACACGTTGGCGCGCCTCTTCAACATTCTCGCATAGGAGATCGATCCGGCTGGTGATGTGGCCCTTCTGATCGAAGATATAGGCTCTGTATTCTTGCACCTGCGCTCCGGTCTGCGCCGCCGTTCCCGCGAACATTTTAGAACGCCTCAAAAGAGTGAGTCTAGCCCGCCCGTCCACTCCCTCGCGGGCAGCAGAGACCTCGAGGCGGTTATCGGATGCCAGCAATGGCCGGGAGGGAGGTCTGCGAAGGGCCCAAAAGCTGCCTTCGCAGACGGTCTGCGCGTCCGGTCACCTCCTGAAAGCGGAAGATTTCGGTTTAGGCAGGCCGAAGCGCTCGAAGTACCGAGCAACTTCCGACCTCGAGTGGTCGCCCGCATGGTACGCAGCGAGCGCCGCCATATCGCCATCCAAGAACATCGCGAGAGCGACCTGGCTCACAATCCAAACGCCTCCTCCCACGCGCCGGCCGAGACCATGCTGCTGGCACCAATTCCGGATCGTCGTATCGGACTTACCGGCCCTCTTGGCTGCCGTCGCCAGGCTAATACCCTCCCGAGGATCGTACGGTGTGAGCACTCTCCATGTGATCTCCTCAGCGGATTGCATGCTGACCTCGGCAGAAGAGACAACCGCCAGCTGCGCGAAGGAAGCGCCGCTTTGGATCGAGCACCCCGGCTAAGACGACGATCGAGCGCTTGACGGCGGCCTTTAGCGCCCCGTGCAGTCGCGCTGCGGGGTTTATCGTGCGAGCACCATAAACCGTCATCGTGCACCCCCACCGTTCTGCAACGGCGGAGAAACCACCCACACAGCCGCGGGCATGCCCGAGCTGTTCTTTACGCGCTCCTGGCTGCGGCGGATCTCCCCAGACCGATGGAGCTCGGACACGCGGGGACGAACGGACAGGATCGACGCGCCCAATCGATCGGCTACAGCGTCGGCAGAGAGGCCGGCCGGCTCGGACGCGATGGCACCGAGCACGCGAGCGCGGAGGTTCTTGGCGTGGCCCGCGACAGCCTGAGCGGCCTCCTGGGACGTGCCGGCAGCCTTAAAGCCCGGGCTCTCGGGATAATCGCTCGTCTGCATTAGCGCAGCCCTCCCGCGGCCTGGCCCGGCTCGGGCTCGTCACGGTCAAGCGGAGCGTTTGCGATCTCCTGGAGCCGAGCAATCACCACCGGCAAATGCGCGTGGTCGATCGTCATGAACGGGTCGGACTCCTCGTCCCAATTCCGCTCTTGCCGGATGACTGCCTGGCCCCAACGGTTGACGTAAACTGCTGTCGTCCTCTGTTCCGCCAAAAGCACGTCCTCATTGTTGACGGTCCATTCAAATCGCTCTTCGTCGCTGTGCGATGGCAGCGACACCACGACGCCGGCCGGCATCCGAGGCTTGGGCTCGGGAGCGGCATGGTTCTGCTTGGCTTCAACTTTGATTTCCTTGGTCGTTTCAGGGGTCGGGTTGGTGCTCATGTCGTCCTTTGTGGCTGTGGCTCGTTCAACTCGGAAAGCAACTCACGCAATCGTCGTCGGCACCCCTGCCACGTCTCACTCCCCCACCTATTCCCCACCTGCTCCCCACTCGCTGTCTCGGCACTTCCCTTCCTCGCCACACCCCACACCCCATAGAGGGTGGGGTGAGGAGTGTGTTTTCGGTGATCTTTCCTCACCTGTTCCTCACCTTGGAGCGCGAGGTGGGGAGGATTGGTCTCCTCACTCCTCACCTGAGTTTCCTCACCTTGCGAGGTGGTGGGGAAGTCTGCGAAGGCCCTCACTGAGCGGTCTCCGATACCTCGACAAAGGGCCTCAGGTTGCCCTTGCCGTCCTTGGCCTCGACAACCACGAGCGAGCCGCACGCCTTCCAGGTCCGGATAAGGTTCGCAACTCGAGCCTTATGGGCCTTCTTGCCGAGGTCCAATTCCATGACTTGCGCGACGGCATAGCCGACCCAATCGGCTGCCTGGATGCTGTCTCGCCAGCGCCCGCCCTTGATCTTCTCAAAGACGCGATCGACCAGCGCACCGTCCACGCCTTCCAATGCGTCGGGCCATTCCCAAGTCGCCACGACGCCGACACTGTCGCCGAATTGCAGATGACTTGGGGCGTTGCCGAGGTCCACGCTTTCGAGCTTGAACCAATCCGATTTGTCGGCCGGAGGGGCCAGATTGGCCTTGTCATTGAAGGTCCGGAAATAGAGCCCGTGATTTTCGACGCCGGCCCGTAGCGCCTCTTCCTCGGTCATCCGGTTGACCGCACGGACCACCCGGCAACCGTCCGTCTTCGCCTTCGCACCGCGGGCGCTCTCGGTCGTTACCTCCGCCTCCATGCCGCCCATCTTGCGCGTGTGGTCCACTAGATGAACCGCGATGTTGGCCCGATCCGCGACGCGGCCCCATTCCTTGATGATCATGTCCTGGAATGTGTTGTCGTTCTCCGCGACTTCGTGCGAGGAAACGAACGGGTCGATAACGATCACGTCGATTTCGTTGGCCTTGCACTGCTCCACCAAGGCGTCAACGACGGGCGCCACGATCGCAGCGCCGCCCCTGGTCGCCCTCGCCATCACAAGCGGGGTATCGCGTCCGCTGTTGACGAACAGATAGCCGTCCGTTTCGTCCTCACTCAGACCGTAGTGGAGCGCCGCCGCTTCGATCTTGCGCGCCGTCTCCTCCTGAGGATCTTCCAGGTTCCAGAGCCACACCTTCATGCGGCGCTTCGGAGCGATGCCGAGGAGCCCACGCCCCGAGGTCATTGCGAGTGCTTCAACGGTCACAAGCGACGACTTGCCGATGCCGCCGGGCGACACCGTAGCCGTTACGAACTTGCGAATTAGAAGGCTGCCATAGACCCAATCGCGAAGCGGGATCGTCTTGGGATCAACGCGCTTGTAAGGCGTCGCAACCAGCGCTGGCTTTGGTGCCGGCTCTGCGCCCTCATTGCCTGGCGCAATAGCTGCCTTGCTGTAGTCGGCAATCGGTCCCAGCAAATGACGATCAACGCCGGAACGATAGTCGCGCTCCGGAATTGAGCGGGGATGCTGGCGCCCATAATTCAAACCGCTATTGATCGTCGCCATGCAGCGCGAGTGCCCATCTTCCTGCAAGAGACCGTTTGCAGCGCAGCCCGAAAGCAATTCTTCAATGACGCGGGACTCGCTCAGATGCCCGGACGCGACCAGCGTTCCCAAGCTCACCGCGGCATTGTTGAGCTGCGTATTGCGTCCGCCCTTGAAGGTGGTTGCGAGCGCGTCAATCTCGTTCTCCAGAGCCGCCTCGGCATAACGCGAACCGTCAGAGGAGAAGAGATTCCGCTCAGGCCGGCGCACCATCGCCATAGCGAGCTCGGAAATCTTCGGTTCGGGCTGAGCGAAGATCAGGTCATAAAGCCATTCAGGCGCGTCGGCGAAATGGAAGCTGTCCAGCGGCTCCTCAATCTCGTAATGCTTCCCGTCGAAGTATTGGGACGGCGGGAAGATCAAATAGCCGCCCTCACCGCGAACGTTGATGCCCTTCTTTTTCAGGGCGCCCTCTCTGTTCGTGACCGGCTTGTCAGAGCGCCAGCGGAAAAGCATATGCTTCCCGCCGCCTGGCGTGAGATGCGTGTGAGTGTTCGGCAAGCTACCGTGCTGGAGCTGGAGCTTCGCGAGATATTCGCGTCCGTCTGCTCCGCCCTCTTCCTTCGGCGCATCGGGATCGATCGCCCAAACGCCGGCTTGCTCACCCATCGCAACGCCAATCATCGCGTTGGGCCACATGGTCCACCACGTAATGATTTGCTGCGTGTCGGTCGTCGCCTTGCGGAGGCCTCCGCTGTTCGGGATCTCCTCGCCCGTGTCGGGGTCCTTGTCCTTCGGAGGAAGCGGCCTCTTGTTTTTGGGGCTGCACGGAAAGACGGGAAAGCCTCGCTCTGCGTAGTCGAGCGCAGCACGAAGCAGCATGTTGCCGTGTATCGTCATGGGCGCGTTCACTTGGCGCCCCCAATATTTGCTAAGGCCTGCGTAAACTGCTCTTCGATCGCCGCCGCTTTTGGCTGGTCAGACTTTGCAGCGTTGAAGATCGCCGCAGCAACAGCCTCGCTAACGTCTGTCTCCGCGCCTTCAAGGCCGATGAAGCCGAGACGCATTCGGCAATCGGGCGAGAGAAATTTCACCGCAACAAAGTGCTTGAACTCGGCCGGCAGGCGTGTAGGATTCACACCGTTGACGACGGCGCCCGCTTCAACCTCTGCCTTATGGGCGAGGCGAACGCGATGGCGCCGATCGGGAAACCTTTCAAAAAATTTTTTGTCGGCTTGCGACATGCGATCATTCGCAGCCGAAAGCTCGTTGAGGCGGCGCTGAGCCGCGTTGCGGGACTTCGACATTTAGTCGCTGCCCCGCTTGTCTGCGCTCTTAATCTCGCGCTCTAGATCTGGGTCGTAGTCAAACGCTGCTTTTTCCCAGAAGGCCGCGCGCTTGCCCAACGTGATCGCTCGCCGCAGAAACTTCCGGGCCAAAAAACTCCGCGTCGATCCGCTCAAGCAGGCTTTCATACCTTGCAAGACGCGCGACCGTAGACCGAAGGTCGTTAAGCTCATCAAGAGTAGCCCCTCTGTTGCGGGGGCCTACCAAGGCCCGCAACTGTTCCAGCTCCTCCCCGCGAATTGCTATTCGGGGATCAGCATACCAGACATCTTTGATCCGAGACGGCTTCCAATTTTTCAGCTGACGCCCGAGGCGCCAGAAGATGGATTTCACCGACTCCCCTGGACAGCCATCCCCCGCGAGCTGTCGGATCAGGTTAGACGCTTCACGCAACGCTACTTCACTGGTCATGATTTTTTCCGCCGACTTTTCGGAGTTTTCCGACATCGCTTGTGCTCTCCTGTTTCTGAAGAGAGCGAGCGCTTAACGGCGACGCATTCGAGGACAGACGACCCGGCGAAGTTTGGCGACCGAGGCGGATCGTAGTGTCCGAAAATAAAATTCGCATTAGTCGCGACTTCGGCGGATCAAACTTGCCCCCGCGTGCTGCTGTCGTCGCGATGAAGCCGAGCGCTGCCCCGTGACTCGGCTGGATGCGGCGGACTGGCGTAACACCCCGCGCGCCAGTCCGCCCGCACGGGACAGGATTGGAATTGATGATGCGCCCCAAGCCCCTCACTATGCGCCCCCACCATCCAGGTTCTGAGCGCCGGAGAGCGATCGAGCTGTTTCGCGCTTGGGATCAGGTGATGCAGAAGCACCATGGTGAGCTTTATCACCTGAGGCTTGGCTACACCCTTCACTAAGAGGGGGCGGATAGATGTCCGGTCTTTGAACGTGGCGAGGTATTCCTGTCGCCGATTCGATTGACAACACGCGACGATGAGGAATGCGTCTCCATTGGGAGATGGCCTGAGGGCTGATAGATAATGCTGCTGCCAAAGCTTCGCCCTTTCGGACTACGCTCAAAACTGCTTTCAGGCCTGGATCTCTCTCTCGCGCCATGCAAAACATAAAGCATTTCTTTACATATATGTAAAGTACTGCTTGGTAGAATTACTAAAGCTGTGCTTTATGCTGTTGATATGTCAGAACCAACCACGCTTGGAAAACGAATAGCCTCGGCTCGACGTCGTAGCGAGGCCAAGCTCACGCAAGCACAAATCGCGGAAGCATTGGGCGTAACTCCACAGGCTGTTTCCGGGTGGGAGCGCGACGAATCGCGCCCGGACATTCACAAGCTCGAAGCGCTAGCTAGCCTACTAGGAACTTCTCTTGAGTGGTTGATCCAAGGCCTCGGCAAAGAGGTAGTCCGATCATTCATGGATGAACTTAGTGCTGAGTTCCGGGCCGGGGCAAACGACGAAAAACACCGGCTGGCTCGCGATATCCTGAGCGGCCCTCTACAAGGAGGGAGAAATTTTCCCCTGTTCCGTCAAAGAGAAAGGACTGAAGGGGGATGGGCGCTTGAGAGCGCTCCGTTCATGCATATTCGTAGACCAATCATATTGGAGCGCGCCACGACGTCGTTCGGAATGGTGGTGGCCACCGAAGAAATGAGCCCGGTGTATCGGCCGGGCGACGTAATCCTTTTGTTCCCGCTCAGAACAGACCGAGCGATGGACGTGTTACTACTGGACCGCGAGGTAAGGGACGGTGAGGCACACTGTCTCCTGCGGCGCCTCCTGGCATCCGATGAGAGCCGGCTGAGAGTTGAAAGCTATAACCCCCAAGACGCGTCGCAACTCCAAGCCTCGGAATGGCCGGTGCGTTATCAGATCATCGGTCGATACGAAGCATCCTTCGTCTTGAGAAAATAAAGCGGCTCTTGACTCTAATGTAAAGAGATGCTTTATAGTCCCGTCATTCACGACGGGAGCACCACATGCGCACGAACACGACGGGAGCCCGCAAGCAGGCCCCGGTTCTGAATTTCGCCTGCCCCACCGCAGAAAACGGCCTGACTGCCCTTATCGCCCGGCTTTCCGCCGCCGTTGCTGAGGTCGAAAAGTGGGCGCCAGTGGAGGACCGTCTTTCGTTCGAGTTCACCAAGAACGCCGACCCCAAGCCGAAGGTGAAGGGCGGGGTCACCAAGGCTCAACAGTTGATCAGCGACGGCGAGCCCGTTCTTGACCTTCCGGCCACGGACTGGTTTTTCCACACCCGCGAGAGCATCGAGGAGAGCCGCGCCAAGGCCCTGACCGAAGCCGGCGCCGCGGAAGATCGCGCCGCGGTCGAACAGCGCTATGCAGCCCTCCTGGCCGATTGGGACAGGCAGGAAGCCGCCTACAACAGCAAGAAGCCCCGCGGCCTCGCACACGCCAAGCGGATGGTGTCCAAGGCGCACCGCGCCTGGAGCGTTGCCGAAGCCGCGATCGTGGACTATGAGCCCAAGACCCTGACGGAGGCTTACGAGCTGCTGGCGTATGCCGGCCTGGACGGGAAGCGCGTTTTCTTCACGCCGGACGAGACCGACCTTAAGACAATCATGCGGCACGCTGCCGCCGCCCTTGCCCTGCACGGCCTGAACTAGGGCCGGCGCATGAGCAACCCTCCTGTCATCCCCCTTGACGAGCGCCGGGCCAATCCGGCGCCGGCAACGTCGAAGCCGCCGAAGTCGGCCGCGGCTGATCGCCAATCCAAAATCATCAGCCAGTGCGTCCAGTATTGCCAATTGCTGGCGGCGATGGATGCGGGCTTTGAGGTCGATCCGACCGGCGATCGACGCTTTGCCGCGGCCGGTAATCACGTTCGCAAGGCCGCGCGCATCCTGCCCAAGCTTGTAGGGCTGAGCCCCCACATGGTCACTGGAGCGCCGCCGTTGACGGCGGACGAGCTCGCGGCCAAGGCCGCCGTTGCGCAGGCACTCTACGGCTTCCGGAGCGGCGAAGAACTCGAGCCGGACGAGCGCCTGTTTATGCGGTTCTTCTCCGGCGAGGTCGCCGGCTATCTAACGGCGCTGTCCGAGCAGGCCCTGAAGGCCCGCCTTGCTGCGCGCTCTGCTTGAAGAGCTGGCGGCGTTCGCCGGCCTCTCGTCCTTCCTGTTCGTCGTGTTCGTTTGGTCTGCCATCGCCTGCGGGGCGTGAAAGGAACCGTGACCATGCTTCATCTGCCCGCTTCCGAGACCGGCGCCACGGTCTCTCCACTGCCGACATCGCGCGACCGCGAGCACGCCAATGCGTTCCGGGATCTCGAAAGCTCAATCTGCGACTGCGCCAACATGGCGAGAATTGCGGCCAATCTCATGGTTGAGAGCGACAAGGGCACCTATCCGGACGACGTGTTCTTCGCGGTGACGCATGTGTCCGAAATGTTCGATGCGCTGAAAGCCAAATACTACGAGCATTTCGGCAGCGCCGCCGAAGAACACGGCTCCGATGACGATCACCGCACCGCCGCTTGATCGAGGCTTTGCTACCCCCTTCGGCGTGCTCGAAGGACGGGAGGCATCGCCGGCCGATCGCCGCGCTGGCTTCTCCATCCTGTTCATGGAGATTCCGGGCGGTGATCCGCTGGCGATGCGCCGCTTCATGGAACGTGAAGGGTTCACGCATGCAACGCTTGAGCGCCTGGCGTCGGATGGCGTCGCGAAGATTTACAGGCTCTCCACCGCGGCCGATGCCGCACCGACGATAGCACCGGAGATGAAGGCATGCACTTAGAGTCCAATAATCGCCAGCTCGACAGCTTCGTGCGCAGGCTGGTCGATATCGCCAACCAACATGCGGCCGACATGAAGGGAATGAGTGAGAAGGCGGCGCTTAAGCACGTCAACTCGATTATTGACGCCGGTCAGATCGTCTTCGGCGTCTATCAAGACCCGCTCTCGTCCTGTGGTGTGGGCTACAAGATCATAAAGGGCGCCCGCGAGTTGGGCGTCGTGGTCGTGACGGGCCGATCCGAACAATTCTCGATTAGTGCAGTGCCCTGCGACAACGCAGAACAGGCCGCGGCAGCAGCGGCGCTACTTGGCGACGGCCGGGTCAAGGTCAACTGAGGCTCGCATGAGCAAGCCGGCAGCAATCCCGAATGGATCTTGGCCTCGCCGGATGCCGGCCGAGCTCGCGGCCGGCTACTGCGGCGAAAAGACTGCTGAGGACTTCCTACGACGGGTCGGAAGTGAGTATCCTCAGCCGCGGGTCGCGGAAGGGCGTAGAAGGTTATGGCTGAGAGACGATCTGGACAGGGCGATAGCGCCGAGCCTCGCAGGCGATCTCGCAGAGGATTTGTGAGCGTGGAGCTGCCGCGTCACGTCATTCCGAAGCCGCTCGCCAAGGGACGCATCGGCTATTACTACAATGTGCCGACGCGATATCGGAAGCTTGGTTGTCCTATATCGAATGAACCGCTCGGGACCGACTTCGCCTTGATGAAGGCTCGGGCGAAGATCCTCAACGAACATTTTGACGAATGGGACCAGGCCCGCAAAGGACTTCCCGTGAGCGGCGTAAACGTTCCGAAGTATGGGACCGTCGATTGGCTATTTCGCGAATACAAAGCCAGCAAGGCCTATCTAGAAAAAGTCGCTGAGCGGTCCCGCTCTGATTACGAATGGGCGATGGACGAGATCTGCAACGTCCTAACCAAGAGCGGGGATCGAGTCGGAGGTCGCCCGGTCAAGACGATCAGCCCGAGAGCGGCCGACAAGCTCTATGACAAATTCATCGCGTCGAAGGGAAAGAAGCTTCCTGCCGGCAAGCAGCGGCTGCGGACGGGCGAAAAGCTTGTAGGCCTCTGCCGCAAGGCCTGGCGGGTCGTGCATCGCCTCTATCCGGACGAGTTTCCGGGGGACGTGCCGAACCCGTGGGATGGCGTGACGGTCAAGAAACGGGCAAAGGAGAAGAAGCCCGCAGTCACCCGGGAACAGGTTTATGCGTTCGCCTGGGGCGCGATCGACGCTGGATACCCCGAGACTGCCGCCACCGCCGTCATCTGCTTCGAATGGCTCCAGCGCCCCGAGAATGTGGTGGCAGGATACATCACCTGGGCGGACTACCGGGCACCGTCTGCGCCGTCGATCATTCGCGTTGCCCATCACAAGACGAACACCGTAGCGCCCCACCCTCTAGAAGAGACTGACGACCAAGGCGTAACGACCGTGTTTTATGCTGAGGCTGAGCAGGTATTGGCGAAACTGCCCCGGCTCGGGCTACCCATGATCCTGAGGGATCTCGGGGACGGCAAAGCGAAGCCTTGGCGTTACAGCTCCCTTAACCATGTCGTGACGCGGCTGCGGAAGAAGATTGAGGGAGTGCCGGCTCATTTCACCCTGGACGCCTGCCGCCATGGCGGGTTGACCGAGCTCGAGGAAGCCGAGCTCACCGACGGTCAAGGCCGCGCTCTCTCCACGCACAAGACCCAACAGTCATACGAGGGGTATGCAAAGCGGACCAGCAAGCGCATGCTCTCCGCCACCCGAAAGCGGTATGCCCACCGCTTGGCGAACGAAATAGCTACATCTGTTCAGAATGGAGCGCCTGATCGCGTTCAGAATGAAAACAGCGAAGTCGCCAAAAGTGCTTAATCTTCAGGATGATAGTTGGCGCGCTCGGAAGGATTCGAACCTCCGACCCTCGGAATCGAAATCCGATGCTCTATCCAGCTGAGCTACGAGCGCCCTGGCCCGAGTAGCGGGCCACCGAGATCCGCCGGCCGGCACTGGCGAGGAGCCAGTACACCCGACGGCGGTCGGATTGGTTCGAATTAGCAGAGAGGCCGGCCAATAAAAAGCCCTTCCCACCTCGATCGAGGCAGCCGAAGGCGCTGTTACCAGGTCGTGTTGAAGAGGCCGAAATGCGGCTGCTGAGCGACCAGCATCATGGGGCGGCCCGGCTGATGCGCCGGTTGCGTCCTGACGATCTTACGCTTGGGCTGAGCCTGGACAGGAGACGCTTGGGCCTGGAACGTCTGGGGCTGGCCCGCGTCGGACTTCCTCGCTGCGGCGGTCCCGGCCCTCGGCTCTGGCGTGAACTGGGCGAAGGTCTCGCGCACCCGCGTCTTGGCAGACATCTCGGCCAAAGCCGGCGACAGGCTCTCCTGTACCGGTGGCTGGGGAGCCGCAACTGCGGCAGTCTGAACCGCGGGTGCGACAATCGTCGGCTGGCTGGTGTCGAGGACGACGCGCTCAGGCAGATGGCGGTCGGACCGGATTCGGATCAGCGGCTGGTCGTTGCTTGCGGTCGCGACGGCCTGCGCTACGGGCGTCGCCGGGAAAACGAAATCCGCCGCGAACAGCAGTGTGAGCAAAGCTCCACCGACAAAGATGAAATACCTAAAGATGGGCATTGGCCGCGCTCCGCCCCCCGCATCCCCGCGTGGGCTCTGCTCGCCTCAACAGGCGATCTTCCAATTGGTTCC
>Ga0214543_1003449_pt1 | contig 30652 bp, 14 predicted proteins | sample CNSS2metaG_FD_160094 | JGI IMG/M metagenome (GOLD analysis project Ga0214543, IMG submission 160094) | Root nodule microbial communities from cowpea collected in UCLA plant growth center, Los Angeles, California, USA - CNSS2 | ecosystem: Host-associated > Plants > Roots > Nodule | place: USA... | reverse complement strand
TATATATATATATATAAAATCTATTAACTAGCCTTTTTCTTGTTATGATTTTCATTTAATTGACTATTTAAAAATATAAAAACATGTATAAAATAGATTTAATTAAGTATGCATTTTACTTTTATTTCTCAAATTAATAATTTTTAAAATAATATATATTTATTGATGATAAAAATAGTTTTTACACTATATGTCATCTTTAAATTGTATATAGTCTCTTATGCCTTATCGCCAAAAGGAAAATATTATGTTTTTATAATTAAATGATAATATAAACACTTTTATTATTTAAAAATAAACTAGCATTGGTTATATATACATAAATATCAATATAATTTTTGAAATAATCAAACTTGTAACAAAATATAATGAATAATTATACTTTTTATTTCAAAGTTATAAATTATATAAGTGGTCAAAATTCATACCTTTTTACAATATTTAATATTAGAAATAAATATCGTAAACAAAGTTTTTAATATTATAAATAAATATCACAAAACATATATTTGATGCAATTATAATTACACTAACATATTAAAAAAGGTTGATAATATAATAAGAAATTCGTCGCAAGAAAAGGTTGATAATAAAAAAAAAAATTATGGTGATAGACTGTTTTTAAGATCTTGATAAAGTTAAAAAGTTTATGGCTTAAATACCTTTTTCGTCATCATTTTCATAGTGTTTGTTGCGGATGATCCTCATTTTGACATAATTTTTAAAATGGTTATCATTTTTACCGAATGTTTACAATGATCCTCATTTTCGCAATTCGTATTTTATTTGGTCATTTTCTGTGACGCCGTTTAAATCAGTTACAGAATTATAGTACACATAACACACCCCAATATAACATAATACAAACAGTGTCACCAGTGCTCCGTTTCTGACTTAAACGACGTCACAGAGAATGACCAAATAAAGTACGAATTGCAAAAATGAGGATCATTTTAAACATTCGATAAAAATAAATACCATTTTAAACATTCTGTCAATATGAGAACCATCCACCACAATCACTACGAAAATGAGGACGAGAAAGTTTGTATATGTAACTTTTAGTATGTACATTATAATTTTTATCATTTAATATATAATATTCAACGTATAGAAAATATATTAATGTTTTCTTTAATAAAAAAAAATTAGTATATCACTTTTAATCGATAATAAGGTAACCATATATAACGTTTCTTACAATTTAAAGATTAGAGCAATTTTTTAATACAAAATATCTATATACAAATTTAATCTATTTTTGTAAAATTTAAACTTTAAATATTTTTTTCATTTTTAAACAGTAAATTAATTTAAAATTATTATAAATTAGAAATAATGAAAAAGAGGACTAAAAATGAAAAAGAAATAATACTAAAAAAATTAATTATCTTTAAATGTAACTTACTTTTAATCATTATAAAAGAAGGCCCAAGGGTCACCCATATTAAACAGTTACTATAAAATTTAATTATTTTATCATGTAATAAAATTTGTGTTTAATTAATAATTAAAACTAATTTACATTCATTAAATTCGTAAAATGTAACGAGTTTAACATTTTTACCTGTTTAATGTTAATGAATTCAGATTTTAAAGCAGGTTTAAAGTGTCTTTATTCAATCATAAATTACTGTGGTATATCTGAATTTTAGTATAATTATTATAAAAAAAATATTAAACTTACTATAATTATTCAGTGATGGGATAGATGATATGGCCTGAAAAGTAATATTGATTTATTCTCTTATTAACTGTTCATTTAGTAGAGGTATTATGTAAATAAGAGTAATTTTGATGTTATTTTCTCTATAATTGGGAATTTAAGCTAATATTTTTTTAAAATAATACTGAATCCATTTACAGATTATTTATATGTATATTTTATATTTACATGGTTTAATAGCACAAAAGTTGAATAAACTGAAAAGATATCATGGGATTTGAAATAAGAAGAGACATAGGAGAAAAGAAAAATAGAATGAATAATGAAATTTGAAAACAACAAAAGTGGAATAATGAAAATGAATAATAGAGAGATGAGGTTATTGGAGAAGCGAAAGGGGTGTAACTGGAAAGTGAGAAAAAGCGCAAGAGTGCCAGCTATTTCCAACAACAAATGTGGCCCGTGGATGCGATATTCGCAACGGACGGTCAGGATGGAAGGACATGCAATTTGCGCTTCATTTGAGGCGAATTTCATTTGACCACACCTTCCTTTTTTAAACCACAGGGCGGGTACCTCAGCCACACACATACACACACAAATTTCACAAACTTCGAAAAAACACGACACACTCTCATACACACACGTTGTCGCACACACATTCCTTCTTTCCGTAGGTACCGCCACGTTCTCTCTTGCTCTTTCGCTCACCCGATAAGAACAACCACCCACCGATTAACGCAATTTTTGTGTGTTTTTGCAGCAGCAAGCATCCTCACCATAAACTACAATGGCCGATGCCGAGGATATTCAACCCCTCGTTTGCGATAATGGAACTGGAATGGTCAAGGTATGAGTAAATGAGATCAGTGTTTTTTGTTACTTTAACTTCTACCGGTTTTTATAGATGGTTTACTGAAATTGAAACCTAACCGATCATCTTTGGTTTGGTCTTATTCGATCATTTTCTTCATTAACAAAACTTGAAATCGAGATCGGAACTCAGTTTCGCTCAGATCAACGGAATGTTGTTGAGGATCTGTTAGAAAATTGAATTTTCTTTATTGATCACGTGAATGTTGTTGAAATTTGTCTGATAGGCTGGTTTTGCCGGAGATGATGCTCCGAGGGCGGTGTTCCCTAGCATTGTGGGGCGTCCACGTCACACTGGGGTGATGGTTGGAATGGGGCAGAAGGATGCGTATGTTGGGGACGAGGCTCAATCGAAGAGGGGTATTTTGACTCTGAAATACCCTATTGAGCATGGGATTGTGAGTAATTGGGACGACATGGAGAAGATCTGGCATCACACTTTCTACAACGAGCTTCGTGTGGCTCCTGAAGAACACCCTGTACTTCTCACCGAGGCGCCGCTTAATCCTAAGGCTAATCGTGAGAAAATGACTCAGATCATGTTTGAGACCTTCAACACCCCTGCTATGTATGTCGCCATCCAAGCTGTGCTTTCGCTTTATGCTAGTGGCCGTACAACTGGTAACCGATCTTCATCCATCTTTCTTGATTCTTGTTTATTTGGTATAACATGCATGTCGGGGTTGTAAGCTTTGTAGATATGATGTGAAACTGTTGATCTGTCTTTGTCAACTAACTTGGTGTTTTGTAAGTTACCGATCATGTGTTTATCTCAATTGAAAGGGCTTGCATGTGCTCCAAACTTATCCGAACTGGGTCTGTGTGTCTTTGCAAGTTAGTTTAAGCTTTTGGATTTTTCGGATCATGACATGGTACCAAATTGATCCTTACTTTTTTCTTACGCCGGTGAGAATAGAGATCGGTTACATGGATCACACTATCATTTAACTAAACTGAAGCTGCAAGGATTCCTTGTTGTTGTAATAAAATAAAAAATGAATACGAACTAACCCTTGAAGCCTAAAAGAGTTTCAATTGTTGTATCATGAATGTTTAATGAGATTTGGAAGTCTAGCAGCCACTTAATGACATGACTTGGTATTGAATGAAGTGAGTTTATGCGGTTTTTCTACAATGTTTGTGTAGGTATTGTTCTGGACTCCGGAGATGGTGTCAGTCACACGGTTCCTATTTACGAAGGATATGCCCTTCCACATGCGATCTTGCGTTTGGACCTTGCAGGGCGTGATCTCACCGATGCCCTCATGAAAATCCTGACTGAGCGTGGTTACTCTTTCACCACATCTGCAGAGCGGGAAATTGTGAGGGACATGAAGGAGAAACTGGCCTATATTGCTCTTGATTACGAGCAGGAATTGGAAACTTCCAAGACCAGCTCGGCCGTCGAAAAGAGCTACGAGCTTCCTGATGGGCAGGTGATCACTATTGGTGCTGAGCGATTCCGGTGCCCCGAAGTTCTGTTCCAGCCATCCATGATTGGGATGGAATCTCCTGGCATCCACGAGACAACATATAACTCTATCATGAAGTGTGATGTCGACATTAGGAAGGATCTATATGGTAACATTGTCTTGAGTGGAGGTTCCACAATGTTCCCCGGTATTGCTGATAGGATGAGCAAGGAGATTACAGCATTGGCACCAAGTAGCATGAAAATTAAGGTTGTCGCACCACCAGAGAGGAAGTACAGTGTCTGGATTGGAGGCTCCATCTTGGCTTCCCTCAGCACCTTCCAACAGGTAAACTGCATGCATGACCATAGTTGCATGAGTGAAGCTGTTGAATTTGGAATGTCAATACATAAATTAACTTGGGAAATTGTTTGAATAATAAGTAGAAAGTGTAATAAAATGAGTATTATCAGAAAGTACTTAGCTAGATCAAGGGGATAGGATTAGTTTAAAGTACATTCTTTTTCGTTGTGCTTGTTTTGTTTGGAAATAGAGTAAGTACTTGCTGAAGCCAACTCAAACCATTGAAACAAGCAAATATAGTGTACTCCTTTTTTATGTTTTCTCTCCCCTGTGCAGATGTGGATTGCGAAGGCGGAGTATGATGAATCTGGACCATCAATCGTACACAGGAAATGCTTCTAAGTTATAATCATGGATTATGAAAGCTGGACCAGGGAAATTACTATTTATACGAATACTACAAAAATACCATCAAGTGGTTGAGGACTTGCATTTCCTACTCTTTACCATTCCTTTTATCATGTTTTTGTGTTTTCCTTTCTTTGATATGTTGAGATAAGAGCATGAAGGCTGGCAAGATATGTAAGATTCACATTTTTCCCCGTTTTGTTGTAGTAGAAGAGATGTGCATTGTTACCGATTTGGTTTGGTTGAATCGACAAATTCTTTTTAAGTATTCTGATTAAAGCAGTGGTATGGTACTTGCTTGATTTATAATTCTCTGCAACCAAAGAATCATTGTTGATCTCAGTCTTCCAATGTTTTATCTCACGGTTCATCTGTGAATTTGCCAGCTCGGTCTTGCTTGTTCCCTATGGTTCCATATCAGTTTGTTAAAATTATGCTGGTGTATTATTTAGCGTAAGAAATACTGCACTTCATTTTTCAATCAAAATGGGGAGCTTCTTCTATTGTAGGTTTTTTTTACTCGGGGGAGTTCTGCTTTATCACAATGGAGTGTGTCAGCACAGCAGTTTTTGATTTGTCTTGGCCTGCCCATTGCAGTAACAAGTGGTTTTAAGGATATTATTGTCGAGTCTGTCTCTCTGATGGCCAATGGCTCCCTCCCAATTATATTCGGTTGAACATCATTTGAGTGAAATTTGGAAACCCTAATTCAAATTATCTCGTTTAGTGTGTTAAACAGAAAAAAACACAAACTTGAATCCATTTCGTCATTCTTGTTTTTATTTTAGTTCTGCATATTAACGAAATAGTAAAATCCTGTGAATGCCACTCTCAAAGGAGGACGTGTGCAACCTTCTACTGATGGTCTGTATTTTAGATCAGGTAACTTCTTATGAAGAACATGTCCTTTACATTACAACACTGTGGAGAAACTAGTTTTTTATTTTTTCAAAAAATAATGTATAACATCAGATTAAAATAATTTATCTTTTTCGGATAGTTATGTACGCAGAGATGAATATTTGCGTTAGTGTGTTTTTGAGTATTTCAAAATGGGTATATTTTACTTTGTTCTTCATTCTAACACTCTGCTTTTCGTACTTTTTTTTCACTTTAACTTAAAAGTTTGTAAATTTTTTAACTTTAAATTTGTAAACATTTTAACTTTATCATTTTATCCAGCTTTAGAGTGCCTGAAACTTGAAAACTGAGTGGTTATTGCTGCACTCCGTGGTTGTTTGAAATTTTCTTTCTATTGGAACCAAAGAATAATTCCCCTTTTTGGACTGCATGTTTACACGACTATAATTCCACTATTATTATAAGAAAAAAAAATTGTACACTTCACATGGCCATAATTCCATTATTACAGGATTTAATCAATATTTTAATCCATAAAATGTAATTTTATCATTTGGTTCTTCTTTTTTCATTTTTTTTCAAAGAATCTATTCATAAAATATACTTCTTTATTCATTTTGTTTATAGTTTTTCAATTCAAGCCCTCTGAGCAGTTCAAAATGAAGAAAAACTCACATTATATCGAATAAAAGTCCTCTTAGAAAAGTCCGTAGTGTTTAATAAATCAAGTGAGAAATGAAAAATGAATAGAGACCATTCGCCAAAGAAAAATGTTTTTTAAGGGATTGTTTTAGAAACTAAAAAGGGACCAAATTAAAAAGTTCAGAATTGATTTAAGCCGAAAGGAGAAACACTTACTACAAATCAGATAATTGATTCACGGGGTGATGATGTAAGATCCCTTTCGTTTTAGGTTGATATCGTAAGAAATTCTTTTATGAAAAAGAATCAGAAAGAAAAAACTTTATTAAATGAAACAGTAGCGCATTATTACTTTAATAATTAACTACCACTTGTTTATCTTTTATCCCGTTTAAAATTTAACGAAACCTTGGGAGTGGGGCATGCTTAATTCCCTAACTGCAAATAACATTGCACCTAACGTTTACTTCGGTAAAAAAAAAGAAGGAAACTCTAAAACCTCTTATCCACACACCATTAGAGTTATGCACCGCAGAATAGAAAAAGCCTTCGAAATTCAATTTCAGCTTTAGTTATTGAGTTTCAGAAACAGAAAGTACACTTTGAAAGTGAGGCCAACAGTAGAAGAACCTCGATAGTACACTTTTACAGTATGCCACAAAACTGTGTCTAAGTGTATTGTTATTTTTTCTAGTTTTCCTTTTGAACCAGAATTAGGCAGAGGCAGTGAGCTTTATTTGCAACAGTTGTAGAAAGAATAATCCTCGCATCACCCGAAATTGCGTACACTTCGAAAATTAGATGGTCCAGCTGCTTCTTCGAAGCCTCTTACGGACAACTCTGTGACATGGTGATGCGAGGTACCGTCGAGGAAGACAACCACCACAGTAATGTCATCATGAATCATCCGTCTGCCCTCTGCCGGCACCTCCATAAGCGTTGAATATTCTACCTTCGCTCTTCTAGCTGCCGCCTTTAGAGCAGCCTTAATAAGCTTTCTTGCAATCCCCTGGAGCATAAGAATCAAGTTACAGCATTTTCATTTATATACTTGTTCATCCAAATGCAGGACAAGTTAAAAAAAACGTACTCTCCGTGGATTCAGATGAACAATCTCAGCAGCATGCTGATTTGTCAAGAGATCCCAAAGTCCATCGGATGCAAATATAAGAAATTTGTCATTGGAACTCAGAGTTCTTGAAGTTACACTGGGTTCTGCAGACAGCACAGGTACAGTGAGAGGTGACCTCAAAAGCCCTGGAATCTTCAGATGTGCATCTCCTATGGTTCTGGACACCTTTTAAACATAATCATGAAACAAAATATAGTGAGTTGTAACAGAACCTGCTACGTTTGATACAACTCAACATTTAGTAGTTTTGCAATGTTTTGAAGTGTAAAAGCAAAAAGAAAACCTGGATGAAGCCTTTAACACGCCATGCTCCACGATCAATGACTACAATCTCTGGATCAGTTGGATGGGCAGCCTGAAGTTCTTGTCTAATTTCCTCCCTACAGCAATTGTGATCTGTTGTCAACTGTACAGCAGTGATGCTTCTACATCTACCTAAAGTTCCAACCACGGCACGAGAGTCTCCAAGATTGGCGATATGTAGAACTCCTTCCCAGATAACAGCAGCCAGACAACAGGAACCTACTCTAGTATTACACATTTGTACTGCTGGAGTTCCCACCCCTATATTTTCCATAAAAGCACTCTCTACAGCACAAACAGATTCCCTCAGCGTGTCATCGCTGATAGTTCCATGATCCCTAGCACTGTCTGTAATCAACACCAATGAAGCATCAACACCACCATGATTTACGATTTACATGTCTCTATACAAACACCAATTTACCAATTCTTTTTCTATCATCTTAAAGTGCACAAGTTACTGTTTCCATATCCCATACACATAATTATAAATATACACAAGAAAGTATAGCACAGTTCTTTGAAGTTCAGGTTTGTGCTTTCATTCCATTTTTCACCCCCAATTTTTTCACACCAGTCAAAGAACAGAACGAAAATTAGCATAGAGAATAGGAAGTACAAAAAGAAAGCATCGGAAGGCAAATTGAACTCCATGCAACAGCAAAAACCCGCAAGAAGCACTTCAAATAACAAGAAGAAAGTGTAAAATAGTAAATAACAACACACAGCACCCAAAAGAATTCCAAGAACAGAACAAGACTCACTTATTACGATCGGGAAGAGACGAGTTTTAAGGAAATGGGAACAAGTAGCACCACCGTGACCATCATAAACCCCGACAAATATGCCCTTAGATCCAATCTCAACTTGGCTATGATCTTCAATTTCTACATTGCCCTGAACCACAGCATAGGAGAATTCACCATGAGAATGCCTCAGAAGATCTCTACGCCATTGAACCAGTGTGCTTGTAGTGGATGTACTAGGATCATCTTCATCATCACTGCTGATGTTGGTATGTGGCTTCCAAGGCCTTAGACATGAAGAAACCATACATGAAATCCACGCAGGAACCCGCATTTTTTCTTGGCGGGAAATCTTTCAAGGTGAGGCTGAAAAAGATCCAACTACGGTTCCTTCTAAATCTAAAATCACTACCCAGAAAAAGCAAATTGTGATTAAAATAGCATTGGAAGCAAGAATTGAAGGTGAAAGAAGGGTGTAAAGAAAGATTGAGGAATTGTTCACGAAAAATTTAACTCTTCAAGAAAGATAAAGAAGAATGAAAAAATGAGGAATTGCAATGACAAATTTTGAAAAAGAATGCCAAGATCACCATAATTGGACTAACCTCTCCGCTTTCAGCGAAGTCAAAGAGAAAGAACTTGCTAATGAAGATTGAAATTCCAAACCAAGAACGAAAAATTTGTAAGAGATACAGTGATTGTGAAAGAAAGGATGAAATTATAGAAGAAACCACTGTTTCTTTTATAGAGAGCTAGTATCTGTTTCCGTGCATTACACTGCACTTTTCTTTTTCATAATTGATGAAATAAAGTAAAATATATAGTTATGAAAATAATAATAAATTGAATTTATACATTTATTACAAACTATAAAATATATTAAAAAATACACATTTAAGTAGAGCAGTTAATGTTTTAAAAAATTTATATTAATGATGCATATGATAAATTTTGGAAGATAGTAGATATTTAGAATGTGATATAACTTTATATCATATTTACTTCTTTTTAAGTAAGTACATTTTGCACAGTATCAAATGTGTTTTTGTTTTAAAGATATTCACAAAATGTAGTTTCAAGACAAAACAAAAATAAAAATATAATTACAGAAATAATAAAATTAAACCTATTATTAAGCAAGATGAAAATATATTTGCTCATTATTAATGAATAACTTAAAATAATTTTTGTAATAAAAAAAATAAATGATAAAATACAAGTATATATCGAATGTTTATATCTAATATTTGTATAACAGCATTGTACAAATAAATAATATATTATAATAAATGAACTGACTTTTATCTATTCTAAAATTTAACTACAGAATTATAAATTTAGTTATTTTATTATTAACTAAGAAAAATAAATTTATCATTATAAATTTCTTTCATTCTTTTAGGATATAATGATTTTTCGTGTTATTTTACAACTAGTCTACATATATAAATAAGAAACTAGTATTAATAATTATTAATACATATTATAAATATTATATTTATATTTAATTTACATAATTTTTTGGAATTTTTTTCACTTTTTCCTAAACATTTTCTCACCTAGACCGTTTTTCCAAATAGATAATTGAAAACATGAAATATAAAAAAAAAATTACCGAAGATTTAACGTAAAGGTTTTAGTAAAAATATTCATCCACAAATTATTATATGAAAATGATTTTTTTTCCTACACACTCAAAGTTAATAATATATATTATACATTAAATATTAATATATTTGATTATATTTACAAAATAATTTTAATAAATGTTAACAAATATTATAAACTTATATTTATATTTGATTAACAAATTTTCTACTTATTTTCTACACACATTTTTTTATATAGACCATTTTCTAAGAAGTATATAATTAAATTCATAAAATATGCATTCAATTTTTTTTTTCTAACAGAGATTTTTAATAGAAAGTCCTATTAGTGTAATTTCTTACTTCCTTTTGTAAAACTCATTCTGTTGCATATTTAAAATATTTTATGTAATAGATTAAATCTTGGAGATTTTTCTATGTATTTTTTTAAGACCGTACTATATTTAATAGATAATTTTATTTTTAATATGTATATAACTTGTTTCTCTCAAATAAAAATTTAAATACTCGTAATAATCAATAAAAAATATATATAATTCATTTTATTTTTAAATTTAATTTTATAAACTAATTTTAGAAGATGACGGTGTTAGTGTTAACCTCGATCTATTTTGAAACGAAATTTAAAATATATTAATGGATTAATACTTTAATTAATAGCTTATTCTTTCAAGTGAGTTAAATATAAATATTTTACTGAATTTTATTAAAATAAGGTGCATTGGAGTAATATCATTTTTTATAATTATTTTAAATTTCACTTTATAATCTCATAAAATTTACTCTAAAACAACACTTAACCAACTGTATAAGTAAATAAATTAGAATTAAAGTATTGTAATGAAAAGTATATAAATTGGATATCAAGATATTTTAAATCAATTGTTTATGTATTAAATAAGTATATTTTTTCTTTTATATATTTTTGTATATATAGTATTCGTCCTATATAATTAGTAAAAAATTATAATTTTAATTATATAATAAACTTAAATAAAATAAATTTAGCTTAAATTTGACTCTAATTTTTTTTTATGAAAAAATGTCTGTCATATATACGTGTATTATATATTGTAAAAAAGTTATAAAAAAATATTTCAAATAAAACTATTATAACAATAAAATATTTTAAACATAATAATCTGTATACATATTAAATGGCAATTTTTTCTACATTATAAAAAGTAATTTTTGTATGATTTGAAAGAATTATTTTTTTTCATATTAATTAATTAATAAATATTACAAATGAGATGATATTTTTGTTGATTATAAATAAAAATAAATTTTAAAAATTGATAAAAAATGTTGTAAACATATTAAAGACAATTTTTTATAATTAATTTTTCATAAAAAATCTCTTTTAGATAATTTTTATTAGATATATAATTAAAATATAAAACATAGAATGACTATTTTAGTCTTTCGTAAAAACTCTATCTTTTCAGTAAAACATTTTATTAAATTAAATATAACTATTTTCCATACTTTTATTGCAAATATTTAGTCCAATTTGTTTTGTTAATTTAAATACTGAAATTAATAATTTTCCTTTTTGTTTTGAAAAATCATAATTGAAACAAATATAATGTTACAGTATTTTTAGTGAAACATTGATGAAATTGCTTTTGGTATACTCATTTTTTTTAAATCAATAATAAATATAATTATATTTTATTATTCGATACTGGGATTTTCATTAATATAACAGAAAATTGTTATAACCATGGTGATTTATGATATTTTTTTTATTTAGTGTGATCCTTCTAAACTTTATGTAAATAAGAAAGTTTTGATGACCCAAAACCATACACACTAACAAAGCATCATAATATGATACATGGAGAAGTAGAAAAAAAAAGTGAAGTTATTTTGGTCGTCAACAAATAATAAAATGTGAAAGTCTTACAAATTCATCTTATATTATTATATACTATCTAAAAGATCCATTAAAATTTTATCTAAGAGCGTACCATAAATGAGTATATATATATATATATATATATATATATATATATATATATATATATATATATATATATATATATATATATACTAAATTAATTAAGAATAACAACAAAAACAGAATGGTATTCCTTTTTTGAAGATTGCTATTGGTACCATCATGGTGTTGATGTCTAATAAGATTTGTTTGTATTTTAAGAGCAATTATTTTGAACTCTTAATAACTAAATTCTAAAAGGAAAAACTAAAATAAAAGCTCATTAAGATCAAAATAAAAACAAAGGACTACTTAAAATAAATAAAAGATACAAATAGTTGAGATTAATCACTATGTATGATGTTATAATAAGTGTACTTCTTGCACTTTTATAACAACAAAAGGACTTGATATTCATGCTCATGATGAGATGTGCTTTCATTTTGAGAACTCTAATTATAAAATTTAAATAACTGAAGGACTTTGTCTATGTAGAAAATAAATCCTGGAATAATTGTTGATAAAGTTGAAGATAGAAAGATAAAGAAATATAATACAATGTATTGAATTTTCAAAAGGAAAATCTAAACATTTTTCCTTGTCCAACTTTCAAAATTGCTCTCAAGCTCATTATTTTTAGTTTCTATTAGAAGATAAATTGTTTATCAGAAACAATATCCATCTCAAATTAAAAAGTCACAAAGTTAAACTCACTAGTAGATGAAAATGACTAAAATATGAAAATTTGTGAAAAATAATATAGAAATTAATCTAATTTAGTTTGATTCAACTTTTGGTTTGAGTTTAAGTCAATTTGGTTCAATCTTCAATCCATATCAACTCGATTCAATTTTTCAGTTCAACTGACTCGAGTCAATCTTTGGTCAAGAACGACTCATGTCAACTTTCGCTTAGGCTGACTCATGTAAACTTTTGCCTAGGTTGATTCATATTGACCTTCGACATGATCGACTTGTCTTTACTTTCAATTTGACCTGACTCGACTCGAGTTGGTTTTTGACTTGGGTCGACTCAAGTCGACTTTTAGCCTGAACTAACTCAACTCAATGCTTTGACTTGCCTAACTTGAGTCGACCTTTGACCCGAGTTGACCTTTGCAAGTGCTGACTCAGGTCAACATTCGACCCAAATCGACTTGTCTCAACTTCCTATGCTAATCGACTCGGCTTAACCTTCAACACAGACCGACTCGACTAAATTCTTTGGCCCGATCAACTTAGGTCAACCTTAAGCCCAAGTCGACTCAACTCAACGTTCAACTAGGCCAACTTGACTAGACCTTCGGTCGAGTCGACACTATTCAACCTTCGAACAAGGCAAACTCAGTTTGACCTTTAGCTCCTTTGGCTCGAGCCGGCTTGATTTGATCTTCTAACCAATTTGTTTCAACTCAATTCTTCGACTTGATTGAGTTGGCTCAACCTTGGTCTGGGCAGTGTTGACTCGATCTTTGGCCTAAGTTGACTCATGTCAAGCTACGATACGAGGTTACAATCTTAGCTTTTATTACTCTTTTGAGTATGTGGGCTTTTTTATGTGAATTTTTTCGCCCTATAGGCTCTCTTTTTTTCTTCAACTAATGTTGATCATGACTAAGCTTTGTACACTAGGTCAAATTGAAAGCTTTACTCTTTATACATATATACATATTGAAACAAATTTGTTTAATATTATTTTAATATTTAATTTTAACTAATATTTTTATAAATTTTAATTTTAAAATACATATTTTAAAATGAAAGTTTTTCTTAAAAAAATAATTCAATCACTTTATCCAAATAAAAAAATTAAAATATAAAATATTTGAATTACTCTGTCCAAACAAAATATTTATAAAATAAATAGAATTTAGTTACAAATAATTCAAACATCATATATTATAAAGTTTTAAGAATTGTTGAAATTCCTCGAAGACAAGGTTATAATTGATGCTCATCAGATTTGTTTGAGAATGCCAAATGTTACCATCATTGATGTCCTCTATTGTGATTTGTAATTAACTAAAAGACTCGGATTATTTAGAAGCAAAGATACTCGAATTGCAATTATTTAAAGAGTAAGATAAAAAAGGTAAAAAAAGGATAACAATATTTCAAAATTTTCAAAAGTAAAAGATAAATTCTAATGAAAAACTTTAGACCGGTATCTATACTCTGTCTACTTCTAAAATTCGAATATGAAATATTTTATCACTATTTTCAATTTCGATCATCATGCAATCAATTATCTATCATAGTTAATAATGGTTAGTTACAACAAGATTTATATGTATTGGATATCTCACCTCAAGTCACAAACTCTTGTAATTAAGTTCATTTCACCACTGGCCTAGTTCATATGACTAACAAAAAAATTCAAGCAATAACAAAACATCTTAATATTCCAAGAGAAAAAAATGACTCCAACCTATATAAATAATAAAGAGTTTATCTTACAAATTCACCGAACACTGTTATTAACATGAAAGACCGATTGAAATTATGTACATATGTCATGAATAAACATGCACATAAATCTCATTATAAACTATAATTAACTAAAATATTATTTCTTTATAGGTAGGGACATTTGAATGTATAAAAAACTCATAACAATGTTTTAGATAATATAGTCACGAATGGTTAAGTGAAGATTAATAAAGATTTTTCACATATCAAGATATGAAACTTAGTTGTGAAAAGAATAAGTGTTTTAAAAGATACTTTAATAATGTATATGTAAGGAGACAGGTAAATATAAAGTTTGAAAAGTTTTCAAACAAAAAAAAAGATTTTATATTTACTTGTCTCCTTACATATTCACCATTTGTAAAGTCATGGTGAATTATTCATGAAAATTGTGCACTAAGATTTCAAAGAATAACACTTAATTTGTTAAGATAACTATGTTCTTCTTCCTATTGTGAAAGAAATTGGAGTATTTACTCATTTATACATCATGTAGAATCATTTATACATTATGTAGAAATAAATAAAATAACATGTCAAAGAGTGTAGGATATAGTATTTGTCCATAACAATTTTTGTCTTCTCTAAAGAAACTCTTTAAAATATAATTAAGAGAAAATTAAATTGTGACACGATATAGACGAATTTTTATTGGATGACAATGAGATTATAAAGATTGCTAGTTAATCTTTTTGATGAACTTGACTTAGAATTTGTATTTTTCAACGAGGATAATCAAATGTGATAATCAAACATAATAATATACAAAATTTTCTTTTTGTTAAACTTCTTTCTATAATCATTTTTATGATTTTTTATATTATGAAACATGATTAATACATTTTAATAGACTTTTCATCATGTTCCAATGTCTTATATATTTTTTAATTATAATTTTACATTTATGTTTGTGTCATATTCATGTATATATTTGAGTTTGCACTTCATAACTTGTAAGTAGTATATCCATTAATTCATCAACTAATTTTATAGGAAAAGTCAACTAAGATCGTGGGCAAGATGATTTCATGAGGTATGGGCGAGAATTTTCCTTACGAACTTATCTATTCTCAAGATACAACATGAACTTTTTGGATGGTATGTTAAAGATAAAAAAAACTAGCAGGCACAAGATAATGAGATTTAGATAAGAGAAGAGAGAAGAGTAGTGGGAGTTTTAGAAGAGAGGAGAGAAGAGACATCTATTTATAGAGAAGAAAACATAATATATTCTCATGATCCCAAATAGGTTAAATGATGGAAGAATTTTGTTAAAGAAGGAAGAACTAATGTTCATATAAAACATGCAACGACCATAATTTTCATGTAATGTCCGATGGAGAGACAATGAGGACAAGGGTCCCCAACATTTACATATCCAAAATAAGGAGTTTGGATAAGGTTTTATATTAACCAAATGTAATAAATAAATAATAAAAATGACCTATACCTCTTCATTTTACATGGAGGTGGAGGAAGGAAATGGGGTAAGAATGAACTAAAATGTGCACAAAAAACTCAAATAAAGTCTTGGCATATAAACTCTTTTAAAGAGAAAAATCTAAATAATGTGTCACATTCCACTCTTCCACTGCATTTGGTCATTTGTTACTTTTTAATTCTTCCTTCTATTGAAAATAAAATAAAGATAAATTAAGACAAGGCTAGATTAAATAAATGAATAATATAAATTGATTAAATAAATAAATAACAATAAATATGACAATAAATTTAGACTTCTGCGTTAGTTTGTCAATCCGTTACAATTTGACAGTTAACTTATAAATTTGTCTCATTTGATTCTTCTGCCCAATTATGACGAACTACACTCACATGAATCAAGTTAACATCTTTTGTCATTCCTAAAAAATAAAAATTAATAAATATTTATTTCATGATTGTAAAAAAATTAACTCTTCTATATCTTAAAATGGATTCTTATTTAAATAAATAAGTAATAATGAAAAATACAAACTTATATATATATATGAAGTATAACCCAAATCACACGAAACTCATACATTTTGGACAAATTTTTATATTTGTAGCATAACTTATCATTTAAAAAGCTTTTCAGAGAAATTATTTCCAAATAAAGTTTATTTATTTATTTATTTTTTGTTTTATTAGTTTATTTTTCAAACTCATTTTCGATATAAGTTCAAAAATAATTTAACATTATGATTTAATATATGATGGAAGTAACTTGACTTAAAATTTGGAATCATTTCAATTTTCATTTATCAATTAATTTTAATATTCTTCACAAAATTGATATTCCACATTAATATGTACTAAGACATCTTGTCTAGGATCTCAAAACACACTAATAACTTACCATTATAATTAATTCCAAAATTGAAAAAGTAAATCATTTAGTTTATCTTTATTTTGTTTTAAAAGTAAGTGCATGCTCTTTATTTTTTATCAATCTTTATGGATTTTAAAAGTCATAGATTTATAAAAACTAATAAATAAAAACACTATCAAAGTACATTAATTATCAAATAATATTTAGAAATACATTATATATATATATATATATATATATATATATATATATATATATATATATATATATATATATATTAGAATAGGCATAAACATAGATTTATAAGTTATATTTCCCTTTACAACAGGAGATAGATAATATAAGAAAATGGAGAATGTGGACATGAATTTTATTACTTGAAGTCAAAGAATGATAAACAGGGAGAAAAAATTGCAATGGAAAAATATACACACATGCAGCCTCAAAGAGAAGTTGCAGATTATTGGACAGAGCCTAAACACTGTCATTGATCAAACGCTTATGACGATGATAATGCTTTTCCAAGAAAACTCTGGAGGCACCTTCAATGGTTCTACGCCATGTCTGCAACAAGTCATGAAACAAATAAACATTCAGATAAGATTGATTAGTGATCAAAATTAATAAAATTACCTCTTAAACTAATTCATGAATATTCTTGGTATAAAGTTTGAAGCTTCAAGTTAAGCCATAATCAGGCTTAAATATTCTCCCTTCTAAAGCATTTTATAAATACAGTTTTTTTTGTACATTATTATTTTATCCCCGAGTTCAGGAATTTTAGCCCCAAAAGCAAAGTGAAAAAAGAAAAAAATTCTTGAACAATATTGTTTTTTTCTTTTGCTGACATAACAAATCTCTGTATAATTGCTTCATAATTTGTTGCATTAACATAATTAACTGAACAAAGAAAAAATTATGTACAGAAGAAAAAACACATTTTCAACTCACGAGAACAAATTAAAACAAAATGAAATAAATTGGCCTCACCTTATGAATGTTTCCAAAGAGTGATGACTTGTTTCTGACCCTGAGCTGCCGGAGCACCACCGACCTCCGTGTCAACTTGGGCGGCAGAAGGGACCTCCTTTCCACCACGGCGGCGCCACCTCTTGAAGGACTGTCACAGTCAACCAATTCGTGTTCCTTCCTCTTCTTCCTTCTCCTTTTTCCGCCGTCGTCGCAACCCACTTCGGCAAACTTCTTGAGAAGCTCATCCGAAGATTTTTTGGTTACATGTTGAACCTTTGCAGTGTCCATTGGAAGTGAAACAATAATTGACATGATGGTATAGCATGTGGTGTATGTTATAGATGCACTATTTATGTTATGTGAGGTAATATTAACAACACTATATATGTTGTGTGGTGAGGACCGTTAGGAGATGCAAAAGTGGTAAGAGATAATGGTTGAATAATGAATTAGAGAGGGAAGAAAATATAGCCGTTGGGTTGGGATAGTGAACTGTGATTGGCTTAATTATCCTAAGATTTTTCTTATTTTTGTCTGGTTTTTGGATTTTTGTGTGGTGTGGTGGTTTAAGGATGGGAGTGGCATGTGAATGTTGTGATGGGAACAATACAATACTAAAGTTGAAAGGACCCACAATTGCGCTCTCCTTCTTCAGTTTCAGTGCTACTTTCTGACATACTACTACCTACCTACCTTCACTTTCAGTTCAAAGATAATAAACAATCTTTACTTTTTAAGTATAATATAAAATAATGATATTTTAACTTTTTTTATTATTAATTATTAATTATTTATTTTTTATTATTTTTAAATCATTACATTATATTATTTAAAAATTAAAATAAATAATTAAAAAATATAAAAATAATGAGTTAATAATGAATAAAAAATACTAAGTAAAAATATCATTATTCATGATATAATAAACTAATATTTCAAGGTAGTACAAGAGTTTATGCGAGGAGGGGTTACTTACGTGTATTTTACTAATTTTATGCATTTTTAAATTATAAAATTATCCAATTAAAATTTTGTGTGCAAAATGACCAAGGGCCAACGTATGAATTCAAAGTTGTAAAATATTAGTAACATTATACAATTGTGTTCGGCTTTTAAGTATTTCAAAATATTCATAAATCGATATTAGACGAATTCAAAAAAAAAAAAATATAGTAAGAAAGTAATTTGTAATGTTTTCGTAAATTACTACCGACTTATACAAAATACATAATATTAAAAATAATACAAAATATCTATGCTTTTACACATAACAATTGCTTTCTACACATTTATTTGTTTTAAAAATATTATACAATTTTTCATCGTTAATACTGAATGTTCCCAGTTATTGATAATAGGCTATAGCAGACGAATTATTAAGGTACCCGACACGATACCCAGAAGAAAAAAAAAAGAGAGAAAACTTGACAGTTTCTGAATTGAAATGTTATATATCCATTGTCAAACAAATACACAAGTGTAAATACTATATTACATGAAAACTACTAAGGAAAATGGTCATGGGTGTCAATATATCAGATACTATAAAATATTACACTAAAAAAACACAGGTAGCCTCTGTCAACTTCAAGCTTCAATTTTCAGTTCTGCGCTTTACCTGACAGCACAATAAACAAACTTTGAATAACCTGCATTGGATGTAAATGAAAATCATCTGTCTACATATATAAATGGATGACACTTTTAAGCTTCAAACCCATTTAAGGGGAAATTGACATAGCCTTCAGGAATCAAAACTAATTCAGATACATTAGTATCTGTGCTTAGTATAACGGATAAACCACACTGTTTCTCAAAGCTCCCGTTAAACCAAAAAATAAAATTAAAGTTTCAGAATGTTATGAAACATACATGTTCATTGTTCACGTGAAATGCCAAAACCATTGAAGATCAAACTCCATAACACCAGACATAGATATCAGATAAATTTAAATAAATTGTATTTGTAACTATTATAGTGGAGAAGCCACACTAACCACTGATACAACTTAAGAGCAATTTTTACATGAGCGTGTTGCTATTAGGCACTATAAAAAACTAACCATTACACCAAAATGACTTCAGTAGTGGCTTTGTTGTGTTTTAGATTATTACTTTGTCGTTTAGTTTTTAATTAGTTGCCTAAGATGCCAATTAGGCTCTTAAAAGTGAGAAAATGTGTCTAGTAAAAAAAGGGTCAGAAATACCTCATAGACTTCACCCATTTTATAGATCAACGGTAAAACTAAGAGCATGACATTCGAGGTCCCTTAGGTTAATCTGCAAAAAGGGAAAGAAGAATTACAAGTCTGAAAGAATTACATCAGATGAAACCAGCTTTATATGACAGCTAGACATTAAGCAAAGAAAACAACCTTCAGCAGTAGTAATCCTACAACGAATATTGCTCTTTACTACATTTTCATCAAATATAGATAATTCCAGAATAGCATAGCACCAGTGACAGCCATTTAGGATCGAACTAAAACTTCTACTTTCTTAGAGGGGAAGGCGAGAGATTACTAGTTAGGTCAGTAAAGTTCTTGGGCATATTAACAGAGTCAATGACACCAGCAGCTAAAAATTTGCAACAGGGCTTTTATTATTCTATTCATTAAATTTCAAAATTACATATTTACAAGCATCGCCTTCAAACAAACTGGAAACCATATCAACCATCGTACAGTTGAGGCTAGGAGAGCTTGGAGGAAATATTGCCGCTATCCATAATAGTAGAAAAAGACAATCAACATACCAAAACTTAATTTTCTCACGTGACCAATCCGTAACCCAAATAATTGGAAACACCCAGTTATCACGTATAGAAAGTTGTCAAAAGAGTAACAACATAATTTTCAGATGTTCGTTCTTTTAATTGAACTTTTTCAAATTGCTCCATTATATAATAGAAGAGAGAATAGCAGCAGGAAAGATAACATTGAAATTCTAGCTAAGAACCATAATTTTAGCTTTTAATCATTTATAGAAACCCATTTTAAATTTTAAATAGACTGCAATGAAATGCCTAAAGTGAGTCTCATTAGTACGTTCACAGGGACAACAATCCATTACCTTAAACAACAAACCAGAGACATGTTACTGATGTGCTAATGGAATAATATATTTATACAAGTATAAAAAAAGGCCATATCTAAGTTAAAATGAAGTGCACACGATTTGGAGCTCACCATAACAGCAACTCCAGTTTCACTGAATTTAGGAACACATATGAGTCTCACCAACTGCCCTTCTGATCCTGCAAGCAACATGCAAAATTAGTTTTAAGTTTTAGAGAAGGGGTATTATAGTAAACGCAAACAGAAACAAAGTAACTTTTATTTCTGCAACTACAGTATAGATTTTAGAACAAAAATACCATTTATGATACGAGTTTCAAATTTATCTTGATTTCCAACAAAGTAAACGTGAGGACAACTCTCAAGGAAGAAAGGATCCCTCTCAGTGAAAGGAAAGCACCCTGGAAGACAATAGTTAGTATCAGAAGTGAGAATAAATCATTTTTATATTTTGGAAGAGCAATATATTTCTTCAAAAATAGCAGGTAGTATAACAATTTAACAAATGTTCAACCCTCCAGAAAAAATTGGCTGAGCTAAGCAGAAGAAGAAAGGATTATTGATAATAAAGGAAGTGTAAAGTATTGAGGAATATATAATGAGCATACCAAGAGTATTAGGTGCAGTGGGTGCTAAATGCCTCCATCTTAATGTCCTTTCCATGAATTCAAGTTTATCTTTTGCATCCGAATATTTATCAAGATCATCTACATTTTGACCCGATGTCCCAAGAAACCTGGAAGCAGTGTGAGATCATGTTCAACGTATAATGCATTTAGCAACAAAGACAATAATATTGAGAATAGACTATTTACCTGACATTATCAAGCTCAAAACAATGAGGATTTGTACAAGATCTGAAAGTATTATATGTTGAAGACCCAGGGAAAAGGCATCCATGCAATGACTGAAAGTGATAACTTTAGTAACAAAGGAAAACAGCACATGTTAATATGACATATATAACCCTTGAAAGAAAAAAAATAAGAACCTGTTGTGGCAATGAGAAATTCGCAGGGTCACTGGGTCCTGGCATGATATCCAAAGGCAAACCAGCAGCTATCTGAAAAGCAAGTAAAAGTTAAGCAAATTATTAAGAAAAACAAGGAGTACAATTTGAGAATGACTGTAATGAAACGAACCTGACTCAACATAATGTCTAGCTCCCTTATTGGCTCAGACATTCTTGCAAAATCCTCTGAAGCCAAATTCTTCAAATATTGATCAACAGGCCAATAAATCACATTAGGAATTACAGATTAAATACCATAAAATTGGTTGTATTATTAACTGAAATCAGCAATCGCAAACAATGGGCGCTGTCTAGCAACCAGCTGTCAAGCAAGACTTTATATAATAAACCAAGTGCGTAAATCTTAAATGCAACTCTGAGATGTTAACAAGTAGCGGGATCACTTAGTTCTTCTCGTCTAATTATTCATTAACACAAATCAGATGATTCTGCAATATTCCTCAAAAAAAGTGAATTACTACGGCAACTAAATCAAATAATAGAGAGCAAGTGCAATCAAGGAATTCAGATACCAGAGAAAATTAATTGGTGATGATACAGTACAAATTACAAGAGAAGAGTATGTGATCATATGTTAGGGTGTTTACTTTATTATAGAATAAAAAAAAGGTAAAACTATTGACTTATATTGAGTGCATTGTTTAAACTTGTTAAGCAAAGAGATATTAGTGTACTAGGAAACCAAATAGTAGAAAACAAATGCAATATCATTAAAGAAACTCGTCATTGAAATTGTTAAGATATAAGTGCTTGATATTGCTCTATTATATTACTTTTGTACTACCACACATTGTCGCATACTTATACTATTATTTCCCTGTAGTAATTCAGATCTCTCCTTACACAGTAAAAAGCTAACGTAACCAGTAAATGGCATGCAAAACTAACTGTTTCTCTCTAGTTTTCCTATCTCTCTCCCTATACGGGAACATAAATACCTGTCCGTTAAGAATTCTCTGAGGTATCTCAACTAAATTTCCAGCAAAGACAACTTGAACAATTTTTGATGCAAAACGTTGAGCCTGTGTAATTTGTCACTTTTCATTAGTGAAAACTTAATGGTGAATAATTATCAGCTCGTGAAGTTGAGAGAAAAACAGGACAAACCTTCTCATCTCCTAAATGTCCCGTAATCTGGTCAATGAGAAGCTGAAACTGAAGAGGATTAGAGGTGCTGCTACCAACACTTAAACCTGACACAAGAACAACGTATTTGTCTTCCCCTGTAGAATCCAAATGAAAGAAAATTCAAGATAATATTTTTACTAAAACTATAAATTTTAATAACAAATATTGAAGTGAGGAGGATCAAAAATGTAAAGTTAAAAGTTTGCTGCTCATTATCTGTGCATTAATACAAGCAGGAGGAAATGAAGCATAAAACAAGCAGCATATTTAAATTGGATAACTTTTCAAAGTTTGATCATATAAAAAGATAAGAAACTAGTTTCTTTAACTCCAGCAAATACAATTGCAATCAAATCAAATAAGAAATGGGAAACAGAAGACAATTTATGATCGCTGACTATGAATAATAAAATTTTCAAACAGCACAAATCCTTCTGGCCAAATACTAAACAGATAACAGAAACATCAATGCAGGAAAGTGGGATGCCAATTCACCAAATATCCTTCCGTCCTCAAATGGGAAATCCTAATCTACCATGTGTAGCTAAGGTCTGGGCAAAAAATCCCATACAAATGTCATGGGTATGCTTTATTGGGTTATAAAATGCAAAGGATATACAGGAGGTACCTGATTTAAGGGGGAATTCTATCTGTGGGGGTAAGCCAGTATCTAGTACATCCTGAACCAAAAAGTCACCTGCCCCACTTTCCTTTCCGAGTAAAGCGACCACAATTCCTGTTGCAGACAATGTAAGTATAAAATTGTCATGTTCCAAATGACAGCCATTTGTACGGCAGGCATGTTGCATAGCTACATATGTTATTTCTAGATACCTCAGATATATTAAACAAATCTGAAAACAAAGCAATCCAAACAGAAAGAAATTGGAATTAACATACACCTGTTTCATAATTGCCTTCTTATAACAAAATCTATTTTACGAAATCAAGATAAGTTGTTCATCATATAGACCTGTTACATATTCAGACGGCGGAATGATATTTCCATTGAGCTTAACCCGCCCACTTTCATCTTCCAAAACTAGGTAATCATCCGAGTGCATGAAGTTATGTGGCTTGACAAGTGGAACCACTGATTTCTGTATATTATCAGCAGAAAAATAGTGAAATATAGCACCTCTGCACATTATTATAACATTTCATAAAAGAAAGCACAGAATTCATCCTTATATAACAAGTTCAAGTCCTTAGTCTCGATAGTAGGATGACTGACATGTATACTCTTCACAGTCCCATAACACAACACAACTCAAAAGCTTCCATATTTAACCAAGCAAACATTTTTTCTCCACTTTAATTAGTAATTCAACCAAAAAACACTTTGGTTTCTCTGCATCTCCTTAAAAAATACCCGAATCCTACAGTTTACATTACGCATAATCGATATATTTACAAATAATTGACAACACGAGTAAACTAATTTTTTAGATTTTCCGAAAACAGGGTTTCAAATGCCAGCATTTCAACGTTTTCATCATCACTAAAATAATTTTACAATAACTAAACTAATCTTCAGACTTAATATATATGTTGACGTTGTGAAATAACCAGATATCGACATTGATCCGACTTTTAATACCGGCAGTTTAAAAGATCAGCAAATTATCATACAAGTCAATCCGAGATTGAATAAACGTGTAAAAAACATTTACACTGTCAATGTACACACTGTTCATTCTTAATGTCCTCTGTAATATTTTCTTAATTATATTTTTACAATTTAATTAAACTTTAAAAGCATACGTGCAATATTGATGGGGATACCCATGAAGTATAAACAGAGAGGAACCTGCTTAGAATACTCATCAAGTATGCGAGGCTTGAGCTTCATGTGTTTGTAGAGGGTTCCAACAATGACACATTCCTTGCCCTCTTCCAATTCCAGCACCGTACACACTGTGCGAAACAGAAATCGTAAACAGTTAATTGAAACCTCAAAACAAATGAAACACCACAACACACAGGATTATGATAGTATTATATAACCCTAAGTGGATGTGATAGTAGAAAAACAATGAGTATAGTACCGGGATAATTAGGTTTCCAGTGAGGAACGAGTGAATACAAGAGAGTTCGCATCAAATGAAGGCGTGCGAAGTAAATATGGCAGTACTGTTGACCGTGATACTTCTCTTTTCTAATTTCGAAGGTTTCGTCCTGCTTCCACATAGAAATCAAATTAACACATTCATCATCAAAAATAAAAAATTCACAACACAAATGAAGCAGAGAGAAAGAACATTGACCAGAGAGACATAGCCACACTGCACGCGCTCTATTCCCATGGCGGGAACACTTCCCTCGCTTCAGTTCTTTCTTTCTTTCTTTCAACCCTGCAGAAAACAACATATAAATACTCTCAATTTTTTTAATGCTTTATAATTTTAAAATCTACAAAAGCGAGGTCAAATAGTGTGGTGATGAAACGTATGTGGAAGATCTTTGATGACCCGTTTAATTTTTTATATATGATAAATGATAACTAATAACTAATTTAGTTAAATCCGTGAAAAACGGGATAATCGAGTGCGAAATTTAAAAAAAAAAAACAACATTACTTCGAATATTTTTAAATGTAACTGATTAATTTTATACGAATAAAAACTAAATTTAAAATAATTGTACACTGGTAGTATTATTTATATGCTATGGCATACTAATTATCTAAACCTAAATAATTATAACTGAAACCTAATATCTTTTATTAATGTTGTAGATTTCACTAAATAAAAGGCATTAACAGTTTTAGTCTTAATTGTCTCGAGCATAAGTAAAATGGAAGACAACATTTAAAACATTTCAATACCAAAGCAAAATGAAAGCATATAAAAACATTCAATCCATTAAATAGGAACACTAAACCTTTTTGGATAATTATTTGTGCGAGTGTATAAGAGGACGAGTCAAGCATCCTATAACATGCACAGGTTAATTTTTTATTTTTATTTTTTTTTTGAGAAACCATATGAGAAAATTTTGAATTTGGATTTTTTGCTGGATTTTTTTATGTTATTTTTCAATTGTCTCTTTATAATAAATTGATTACCACTAATTTGACATTTTAGTGTATTTTTAATGTTCAATAAAGAATAATACATAAAAAAAATAATAAAGAATCTGGACTCGAAAAAGTCCGAAAAGAAGTTGGTTTAAACATGATTTAAATTAACTTAATTTTTACAATATGAAAATGAAATTAATATTAATCATAAAATAATTTATTACAGTATTTTAGATTATTTAACTACATTAGTTCATTCAAATTATGTTGTTAAATAAAAAATAATAATTTAATTTTTTTCAAATTTTGAAAATATAGATAATACTCGTTCTTTCTGGGACGTTGAAACGTAAGTTGCTTAAGCAGTGACGAGATTTATGTGGCTTTAATGTTTGTAGTGGTTGGGATGGAATTATTCTTCATTTTGTCTAGAGGGAAGAGATTCATACGCAACAAAAGAGTATCTCGTGCTCAGATAAATAATAAGTGTAAGAATGTGATGGTATAAGATAATAATTTTTCTTCTAATTTTAAATCAACTCTAATCCTACTTTTACGTGTACTAACCATACAACATAAATCTAAAAGTCATATTTCAATAATGTAGTTATGATTGGTTTAAAAAAATGAAAAAAAAATATTGAATAAATGTGATTTTAATAAAATTTTAAGCATAACATTTATACAAAAGTTAAATTTTGTTTTAATTTAGAGAAAAACTAAACTAAACAAAATTAACGAAAATTGGGATCGAATTGAACATAATTAACGAAAATAGGAACTAAATTAAATATAAGACACTAACATAGGACACTGATATTAGCTTGACACGTGACATTGACATTATCATGTGGGATGATGTTGACTTTACACAGGGACAATTTTTTAATTAAGAAAAATTTAAAAATAACAATCTCACACTTGACATATATTGTTCACATTTCGTTAACAATTTAAACATCGTTACAAAAAATGACCAAATTGACGAAATTTGAGAGCTTCTTGAACACACACACACAAAGAATCACATTGAACAAACTGGACAAAAATAGGAGTAAAGCAATATTTAAACCTACTAATTAACTTCACCATATATTTTGCAATTGATATATGGTATAAAAGGATATTTATGATGTAATCAAACTATCGAAATTCAACCATATATTTTGTTAATATACAATAATTACATCAATAAATATAATAAATATGTTTGCTAATATTATTTGGTCACTTTAAACTAATTATATAGAATGGACCTTGTTGAATAGTGCATTTATTGAGCAAGGTACAATTATAATTTTAGTAAATTGGTTGGTGTGGTACCATGGCAAAACAACCTGTTTTGGTGTCTTGAAAAATAATTTTTAAAGACTTAATTATATTTTGAGTCACCTTTAAATATTGTTAATGTTTTGTTTGATGAAAATTTTTCCAAATATTTTTTGTATTTAACGAAAATTATTTAACTTTAATTAAAATTATAAAATTCAAAAATAATGACAAAAATATTAAATATTTAACAATAAAATTATGAATTATAAAATAAAAAAATAAAAAAATTACAATTTGATAATATCATAATATCATAATTTTGTATTTTCATAATTTCACAATTTCAAAATTTTATAATTTTATAGTTTTGTAGTCATATAATTTTATATTTATATATTTTATAATTTCATAATTATGAAATTATATATTTTGATAATTTTATAATTTGTTAATTTTTGCAATTTAATATTTTTTTTTATTTTATAACTTTGTATTTCATAATTTTGTAATTGCATTTTTATTTTTTTTATAAATTTTTATTTTTTATTTTATTATTTTTAATTTCATAATTTTAATTAAATTTTAAAAAATATTTAAATACCATAAATATTTGGAAACAATTTGGTCATCATAGTCCTTTGTAAAAAACCATTATGTGACCAGATTCAAAGAGATAAAGGATGACACTACTACAAGATAACTGTTGTTATATTACAAAATTAACAACAATATTGACTTCATCGAAAAATTTAAAAAGTTTAAAAACTCAATAAATATAAAAATTTATTAGGGTGTTAAATGTACATCTTATGTTTTATATAATATTGTATTATGTTCTATTTTCATACGATGAGATAATATCAAACATTATATGTGACACCCTCAAAAATTATAATAATTACAAAATAAATAAATGAGATTATATTGTTATTTTAAATAAAAGATAAAATACTTTAGTAATTATTTTGTTAAAAAGATATTAGATATTGTTACATGATATTTTTTTATGTGATATGAAATAAAACGAATAACAGAGAAAATAATAGATAATAGAGAAGAGAAGAAACAATAGAGAATGAGAGAATAGGAAGCAACTCATTTTTTGTATTATTATTGATAGGAAGAGACCTATTTATAAATACAACATGTAATCCATAAAGTAAACAAATAAACAAAGTTAATACAAATATTTACATAGAGAGTAATGAATCATATGAGTTCAATCATGTGAAATCATATGAGTAAATGTATCAAATCAATGAACAATCATTAATTCATAACACTCCCCCTTGAGTGTCCATTGACAAGAATGTGCCTCGTTAAAACCTTACTAGAAAAAACCCTTTGGGATAAAAACCTAGTGAAGGAAAAAGAGTACATCATTCTATATAATAATGTTCTTTACATCTTCTATTTCTCCCCCTCATGTAAACTTACATAATTAAGATGACGAAGTCCAATCTTGTGGACCAATTGCTCAAAAGTTCTTCTTGACAAAGACTTTATAAATAAACCTGCCAAATGTTTACATAAATGAATCTTTTGGATATCTATATCATCCTTTCAATACATTATTGTCTTCATATATGGTCATCTTTGTTGGGGATAGCCACAAGTTTCTTGCATATGTTGAATAATAGACCTTAACCAAACATTGACAACTTTCCTCATAATTCTCTATGATTAGACGATATTGCTACTATGGTTTGTTTCATATACCTTCATGAAACCATTGTACTACCACATGTGAACAAACATCTTGTTTGTGATCAACCATTGTGACATTGTAAGAATATGTAAAATAACATGCATATCCATAACCCATTGGTCTGAATCTGAATCATTTGGATGGAATAAGCTCATATTCGTAGTACCCTTAAAGTAACGAAGTATATGTTTTACTCCAAACCATTTTCTTCTTGTAGTTGAAGAACTATATATTGCTTAACAAATTTACAGCAAATGCAATATTAGATCGAGTATAATTAGCAAGATACATTAGTGTTTTTATGACACTAAGATATGATGCTTCTAGACCAAGAAGATCTTCATCATTTTCTTGAGGTCTAAGAAGAATCTTTATCAACATCTAACGACCTCACAACTATTGAAGTGCATAATGGACATGACTTGTCCATTTAGAGTATTTTAAGCACCTTAATTATATAAGCTTCTTGACGTATAAAAACACCTTTATTTAAATACTCAATTTATAATTTCAAATAAGACTTTGCCCTTCAAAGATCATTCATCTCAAATTATTTCTTTGAGTAATCAATTGCCTTTGTGAGCTCATTAGGAATTCCAAAGATGTTTATGTCATCTACATAAACAATAATTATGGCAAATTCATTATTTGGATCTTTTCATATAAATACAACAACAAATAAGATCATTTTTATATCCTTCTTTTAATAAGTACTCAATAAGACGGTTATGCCACACACGTCTTGATTTCTTTAAATAAAAGAGCATGTTCAATTTTATTAAATAACCCTCTTTAGAATTTGTTTTGTTGGGCAAATAAAATCCTTTTGGGATTTTCATATAAATATGATTCTCAAAAGAACCGTACGAATAAGTTGTAACATCATCCATTAGATGTAAATGCAAACCTTGTTGTGCAACTAGGATAATCGAATATTGCAATGTTGTTGCATCCAATACTAGTGAACATGTTTTTTCACTAATCAATACAAGGTTTGGTGAATAACCTTGAGCAACCAATTATGCTTTGTATCTAACAATTTCATCATTTTTAATTTGATTTTTGCGCAAAAATCTATATGTACCCAACGAGTTTCATAACTTCAGGTGTGCGAACTATATGTTCAAAAACCTTTCGTTTAGCAAACAAATATAATTATGCTTCTTTGCATATTTTCATTTTGGCAAATCTTTTCTTTGCCGACAATCTTCAATGATTATTGTTTATTGATCCTCATTGTCATTCAGAGCATTCATCGCTATGTTATAAGTAAAAGTTTCGTCAATGTTAACTTTATTTTGGCTCCATATTATATGATTCATAACATAATTTATTGAAATCTTATCATTTTCAACAATTTCAGGTACCTGAGGTTCTTCTGGAACCGAACCATTAATTATGTCAAATGAATCTTTTGGGATTTCAACCTTTTTTATTAGGTCATTTTGCATTTTAGCTCCCTTTCTCATTCAAGAGTTTTTATATTTGGAACCAATAGGTCTATCATGCTTCAAACGTGTCCACATGAGTTTTTCAACCTTTTTTTTTTCTTTTTCGCATCATAATAACTGATCATGTCAAACAAGACAATCATTTTGATTTGTAAACTTCTGGTTTACCATGACATGCATTTTAATTGTACTAATAAACTTGTAGTACAAACTATAAGAGAATGTTGATAATTTCTCCAACACACTTTCTTTTTCAACTCAATCATAGAGGTATAAAGATATTTCATAGCTTTTTCATTGTTTGTCTCAATA
>Ga0214543_1003448_pt1 | contig 30654 bp, 18 predicted proteins | sample CNSS2metaG_FD_160094 | JGI IMG/M metagenome (GOLD analysis project Ga0214543, IMG submission 160094) | Root nodule microbial communities from cowpea collected in UCLA plant growth center, Los Angeles, California, USA - CNSS2 | ecosystem: Host-associated > Plants > Roots > Nodule | place: USA... | reverse complement strand
TGGGGATGGGAAAAAAGTTTGATACCCGTTGGGTTTGGGTATGGGGATGGGGATGAATTTTTTATGCGGGGATGGGTATGGGATAGCGAAACCCGTCCCCGCCCCGCCCCGTTGCCATCCCTAACTATATGTTTGAATGAGACAATTTAAGAGAATATTTATTTATTTGAATTTTTTTTTTCAAAAATAATAATATATTTGGACGAGAAAATTAAAAGAAAATTGAAATTGAGAAATTTTAAGAAAACATTTCAAATAATTAAATAGTAGAATTTGAATTTTATTTAGAAAAAGAAGAAAATTGAAATTCCGTAAATTGTAGAATTGCACATTAACCAGGACAAAAAAAGTTTACAAGTCTACGAAATCGAGTTGGGTCAAACAAAAGGTCAAGCCGAACTAGTTCAAGTTAAAGGTCAAGTCGGGCTAGTTAAGGTCAAAGGTCGAACTGTGTGGCTGTGTGGCTTGAACCAAAGGTCGAATCAAACCAGGCTGGACCGAAGGTCAAACTAGGTTGGACGGGACCAAAGGTCAAGTCTAATGTTGAGTCAAGCCGAAGGTTGAGTTGGCCTAGCCTATACAAGGTCAAACTGATCCAAATCAAATGTTCAGTTGGTTCAGTCTAGGTCGAACGTTGAGTCAGATCGGGTTGAGCCAAGTCGAGTTGGGTCGAAGGTCGACTTGAACGAATAGTGAAGACAAGTTGTATCGAATTAAAGGTCGAATTAAGTTAAATTAAATTTAAAGATAAAGTGAAGTTCGTCGTAAAATAAAAATTAAATTGCTTTATCTAAATAAGAAAAATAAAATTTAAAATATTTTAATTAAAATTAAAATATTTAGAATTGAAAATGTTTCTCTAAAAAAATTGTAAGTAATTCAATTAATGTATTTTAATTTTTTAGAATTGTTAAAATCTTTCGTACAAATATAAGGTATACAAGGTGAATGTTGTACAACTTTTTTATCAATGAAAATTGGATCAAATTCAAGTAGAGTTGCATAATTTTATTTTTCTATAAACTAACTATATTTATGTTTTTAATATTGTGTTAAAAAAGACTTAAAACAATTATACCATATTATAAATTAATTTGAATAATTTTACTTACAAAAAAAAATATTATTTATATTATAGACAAGTCACATATGATTTATTTGAAATTAAAAAAATATAAAATAGTTTGTTCTCTGAAAGAAGCATTTGCTTTTAATACTTATAATAATATAAAATTTCTCTGTTTACTTTATATAAATTTTTTACAATTTTTTTTTCACATATAAGATATATAGTTGGTAATTTTTTTATTATTGCTTTATTCAATTTTTATTTTTTAATATCTTATACATTATATTTGTTAATTTTTCTAACAAATTTAATCAGTTTTTATTTTTCAATATTTCGTACATCTAAGAAATAGAAAAGATCAATTCAAATATATTTAAAAAATTGTTTTTATACATTTTTCATTAAATTGAATTATTATATTTTAAGTTTAAAAAAGTATAAACACTTGGATTGTGACACGTGGTTCCCAAGACATCTAGAAAAGAACTATTTAATTTCTTACAGACATACATAAGATGCACAAATCGGTACTCTTCTTAATCATAAATTTTAAAATGTTAAATAATTGTATTCTTAATCTTGATCAATTTAAAGTTTTGAATGGGTTAATACATGGAATCATTAACACATTGAACTTTTTCATTGATTTGTTTGCTGACTGTGTACACTTTTTCTTCATTAGTTTGTTGAAGGGTCCAAAGACCATCAACATAAATTTCAATGGAAAAACAGTACCAAATGTAGACTAAATTGAAAACTTAGAAGATAAGACATGCAATAAACAGTAAAATACTGTTTAAGATATGCTTTTATCGATAATGGACATTAATGTTGGAGAATTTTGAAATATTAGCAAAATAACAAAAGTTTGAAAAGTCGCCAATGATAAAAACAGGTATCCATCAAATCCTTAACATTTTGTTTTAGAAAAATCAAATCCTTAGATCAAATAGAAGGAATAAATTTGAATAAATGTGGAATTTATTTTTTCAGCATTTGAATATAAAGATGGAGGAATTTGTGATGCAGATGTGACTGGTACAGTGAGAATGAAGCAATGAAGAAAGATGCATGGGAAGCACCCCTTCTTCTTGTTATCCACAACAAAGTTGTTTTAGCCACAATAAAGAGGTGGATCACAACCTGGACCCCCTTTCTAACCTCTTCATCTTTGACCTTTGACTCAACCTAATCCACTTCTCTAACTTCCTTTGCATTATGATCCCTTTCATTTTTTCTATTCTCCATTTCCCCCTTTTGCTTTCTTTTATTATCACGGGTATCATGTAGTGCCCAATTATTAAACTATTTATTTATTGTTACTTTAAAAGTTATCAAATTATTGATAGGGAAAGTGCTTGCCAATGACTACAACTTTTCATAGTTACCAAAGCAATGTACATGGACAAAGTCTATTTATTTATTTAACATTTGTTTTTGAAATTTCTATTTTATTTTTAGCTAGGATTTGTGTCCTAAGATCGGAGGTGTGGTGGGTGTAGGGTAGCGAATCTACCTATTATTATTATTATTATTATTATTATTATTATTATTATTATGTTGTGATTATTGTTTAGGGGTATCATACCCTAATAGCTTGTAGATTGTACGATGAAAGTATTGGGTTTATGTTATGTGATTTGAGTGGAGAAGAAGGGTGAAAGAGACGGAAGAATGAAAAGAGGAGGGGGCAATGTGCAATGTATAGTGAAGAGGAGAAGAGAATAATAAATTGGGTGATGATGTTAAGAGGAGTAAGATTTTAGGCAGAGAAAGTGGGACCCAGAGGTGGCATATTTGGTTTGACCAATCTTTTGGCGTTGGGTTAGATTCCACACGTGTGGGGGAAGGAGGAGTCAGATAAGGGGCAGGGTATGGCAGAGCCAGTCCCTCTCTGTGCCTGTTGGGTATGTTCCTCTGTTTCATCTCATATAAGAGAAACCAAAGCGTGACATACCTAAAGAGAATTTGCAGACCCTTCACATTTGGCACAACTATTTTCTTTTCCCCAATTTAATAATATTATTTTTTATTATCATTATTATTATTATCATCATCATCGTACTCTCTTCCACCCCTCCATTACAAACAATGCCTGGAAGTTTAGAACCCTTGGATTTGGAGGTTCACATACCCTACCACTTCAGATGCCCAATCTCGCTGGAACTCATGAGAGACCCAGTCACCGTCTGCACCGGTCAGACCTACGACCGACCCAGCATCGAGTCCTGGGTTACCGCCGGTAACACAACCTGTCCCGTCACACGTGCCACTCTCACCGACTTCACCCTAATCCCCAACCACACCCTCCGCCGCCTAATCCAGGACTGGTGCGTTGCTAACCGCGCTTTCGGTGTCGAGCGAATCCCCACTCCCAAACAGCCCGCAGACCCGGCCCTGGTTCGCTCCCTTCTCAACCAAACATCCTCCGAATCCGCTCCAACTCACCTTCGTCTCTCCTCTCTCCGACGACTCAGACAACTTGCGCGCGACTCCGACAAGAACCGCTCCCTCATTTCCTCTCACAACGTCCGCCAGATCCTTCTCCCTATCATTTTCAGCGGTGCGGACGAGTTGAAGCACGAGTCGCTCGCCCTACTCGTTTTGTTCCCGCTCGCCGAGTCCGATTGCGCCGCTCTCGCATCCGACTCCGACAAGGTTAGTTATCTCTCGCGGTTGCTCTCGCACAGCTCGCTTGAAGTCCGAGTCAACTCGGCCGCGTTGATTGAGATCGTCGTCGCCGGGACGCACTCGCCGGAGCTCCGTGCACAGGTGAGCGATGTTGACGAAATCTATGACGGAGTCGTGGACCTGCTCCGCAGCCCGATCTCGTACCCGCGCGCGCTCAAGATCGGGATCAAGGCTTTGTTCGCGCTGTGCTTGGTGAAGCAGACACGGCACAAGGCGGTGGCCGCTGGTGCACCAGCGGTTCTCGTTGATAGGCTCGCGGACTTCGAGAAATGCGACGCGGAGAGGGCGCTCGCCACGGTGGAGCTCCTCTGCAGGATTCCCACGGGATGTGCCGCGTTCGCTAACCATGCACTGACGGTGCCGATGCTGGTGAAGATAATACTGAAGATATCGGACCGCGCGACGGAGTACGCAGCCGGAGCGTTGCTGTCGTTGTGCTCCGAATCGGAGCGGTGCCAGAGAGAGGCGGTGACGGCGGGGGTGTTGACCCAGCTTCTACTTCTGGTGCAGAGCGATTGCACGGAGAGAGCTAAGAGGAAGGCCCAGATGTTGCTGAAGCTTCTTCGGGATTCGTGGCCGCAGGATTGCATCGGAAATTCTGACGATTTTGCATGCAGCCAGGTTGTTGTGGTTCCCTTCTGACAATTTTTAATTTTGCTATTGTAATAATCTCCATAATTTTAGTGAAGAAAAAGGAAAATTAGATTTGAAGATAAGAAAAATGGACAAAGTTTGTGAAGTCTGAAGCTTAATTAATTAGTCTTTTTGTCTAGATTGGTAAATAAATAGAGTTGTAATTCTGTATTTAATTATTTTTCTTCTCTTTGTTTTGTATGTAAGGATTATTGTGATGAACGAAAGCACAATGTTTGCTTCGTCAGAGTTTGTAATTTTTTAAGATGAAAAATATCAAAATAGAGCTAACTTTCTGTTTTCTCTTTTTTTTTTCTCCTTTTTTCTCCCTTTCTTTGTTTCAACTTTCTAGTTATGTAGTATATGTTCAGGAATTTAATCGTGATCGAAATGGTTGGTTATTAGAATGGGTGAATATGCTTTACATGTGGGAACCTTGTGGATTATTGGGGGAAAGGAAACATTCACTGCCATTGGGTGAAGTACACGTTTCTGTTAGCTCCATAGGCAGAAGTCTTTTTGACTTCCGAGGAACGTCATTTTGAATAATCATTATGTTGGGGACTCTTCTCCATGGCTGCTACTGCTCACCAAAGAAGAAAAATGTAGCTTTATCTTCTTTTTTGTGAATATACACTTTTTCTGTGTGTGAATAGATGTAGCTTTTTCTTAAGCCTTTTTTTCTGTACATCAATTTTGTTCTGGACAATACTGCGACCCCAATAAGATTTTTATTTTCTGCTCTTAACCCAGTTTATAGGAGGATGGATGCGGCTCGAATTGGAATCTGTTAAAAGTAACCACAACCTACTTGATGGGGTGTTTTTATTTTATAAGTGATGGGGTATTTTTTATAATTGACAGAGGAAGTGTAGAAGAAAGATAATCGAGAGAGATAAAAGAATGTGAAAGTGAAACTACAGATGGTGCATTCCAATGGAAGGGTATCTATGTAGGGGCATTACCATCTATGTATGAACTTGTAGTTGAACAGCGTACACTAGTCTATGACTAAGAAGTTTGAGCAAGAACAAAAGAGAGGGAGCAGAAGGCTGCACGGATTTGAAACGTCTTTGAATGAAAAGGAAAGGGGGCACATGTGAGGGAACATGGTGGGGTCCAGAGGGTCCTACTACAAGGACTGGGAAAATGGTTTATGTGGCTTACAAATAGAGGGGAGGAAGGTCACATGTTGGTGGGAATCAAACCATTGTGTCACATGGGTGCTTGCTTATTTGTTATTCTCTTCACTCCTTTTTCAATTTTTGTGATGGGTACTGCTACAACCACTGGTGCTCACACATCACATGCACAGCCCAACTTTGTTTCTGCTCCACAGTCCCTTACAGATGGAAATTTATTTTGTCTTCCAATCGAAGGTCAGGATATGTAGCAGCCGGGACCCATCATCTACTGTCGCCCTTTTTAGCTTTTTCTAATTATCTTTTATTCCTCCTTTTGGGACACCCACCTAAGGGATGAGGTGATGGGAAACCTTTCCAGCGAGTTTTAACAGTAAATTAAAGTATTCCAAGTCAGAGATTGTGTATTGTATGTAAAGATAGTTAGGGTGAGATTTCATCCATGATTCATCGGTGTCTTAGTGTCTTGCTGCTTTTGGGTTGTCTCCAAGAAAAGAAGTCAAATTGATATTTACATTGTTTCCCCTCTTAATGGGAGACGCATGATATCATTGATGCTTGACAATGAGGGTGTTCTGTTCCTCCGCGTGCTTGATGTGTTGTTTTCAGCAGTCCTACAGTACACAGTTAAATGCTTTCTGCAGACAACAATTCAAAGTCTTGGTCTATGGTGAACAATGACGATTACTACTACTACCACCTGCTGTGCATGGCATGCATGTATATTGGGTTCTTATGATTCAACCATCACTTTCGCACACTATTGAACACAATAAAGTTTCACACGTGCTCTTCTTCACTGCTTTGTTTCTCAAGTTTACATTGACAAAATGTTGGGTGATTCCAATCGTGCACTTCCTGTTTAGAGTTCAGAGACCAAGAGTGGAGCTGTTGTTGTCAAGGACTATGAGTGTCCCTGATGGTGACCATTGTTCCTCACACTTGCCAATTGTCATCTAAAGTAACACTGTCTGATTTATATTTGGTTCCACTATTTTTTTTTTCTTTTTGTGAAATTGAGGACAGCTTGCATCTCTTATGGTGATTAAAGTTCATGCTTCTACATGAGTACAAATATGTTACTAATAAATACGGGAACTAGCCAGAGAGTAAATTTGTGGTTTTGACAGACAACTAAATTCAATTGGGTTGAACCCTCCTTAGTCCACTTGGATTCTTATTGGACCAATGGGTCTTTCTTCCTACACTTCCAATAATTTTTTCTGCCCCTTCAAAAATTTTTAAAATTTCAAAAATGCCTTTTGATTATTTAAGCAATTATTTAAGCAAAGCCACATAAATCATACATTCAAAATTGTTTTTTAATGTCGACTTCCAGTAAAATACTCTTTATATATATATATATATATATATATATATATATATATATATATATATATATATATATTTATTAAGGTTTTATTTTATTTTTAAAACACGTATTAAAAATATTAAAAATTAAAAAATATATAAATTTAAAACAAAATTACTTTAAAAAATACAAAATAAACAAAAAATATGTTAAAAAATATGAAAAATAAAATTTAAAAATATTTTAAATTAAAATAATAAAACTTTAAATTTAATATATATATATATATATATATATTAATTTAAAATTTTGCTATTTTTGTTTAAATTATTTTTCTACTTTATTTTTAATTTTATTTATTTTGTAGATATTTTTATAATTATTTTATTTATATAATTAATGTGTATAGTATTTTATATTTTATTTGAATTTTTTAATTCTATCTAGAATTTAAATATTTAATTTTTATTATATTTTTTTATTTATATATATATATATATATATATATATATATATAATATTGTTTATTTTTTAATTTAAATTTTCTTATTTTAAAGATATTAAATATTAGATAATATAAAATAAAAAACAGAAAAAACAAATTTATTTTTTTTAAAGTTTAATAATATTTTAGTTTTATTTATTTTTATACTTATATTTATTTTTCAGTATATTATATAAAAATAAAATTATATATATAGATATTAATATTTTATTTTATTTTTGAAATATATATTAAGAAATAGGAAAATATAAAAAATAAATAAGATGATAAATAATAAACTAGAAAAACATTTAAAATTTTTAAAACAAACTTTAAATAAAATTAAAAATATTTAAAACATAATTAATATTTGACTTCCAGAAACCCGTTAATATATTTTAACTTTCAGAAACCAATATATTTTAACTTTTGGAAGTTGACTTCCGGTAATATATTTTGATTTCCGGAAGTCAACTTCCGATAATATATTTAACTTTCAGATATTTTGACTTCCGAAAATTGATATCCGAAAGTAATTTTGGGAATGTGATGTCTGTGACTTTACTTAAATGGTGAGAATATATTTGAGATTTAGAAAAAATTTTGTAGTTGTAGAAAAAATTTTGGAGATGCCCTTATTATTTCACCATCTTATGGAATTCAAACCATCTATAGGCCCATCGTTTTAACTGGGCCACATTATTTTATGGTCGAGTGAGTTTAGGGTTTAGCTTGGGAACTCATAGAGCCAAGCCAAAAAAAAGGCATCCGAATCCAAATTATTAGGGTTGTTTGTTTGTTTTCATTTTACCAAACTACCAAGAAATGTTACCGAGTAGAGCAAAAGGTATACCTTATATGGTGTTTTGCCCATTTATTTCCATCCAAAATAATATGAAGTTACAACGCAAAAAATAAACAACTCATTAAATTCATTATTCTAAAATAATAATTTTATAGATTATGTACCTAATTCAGTAATTATAACATAATGTCAATAAAAAATATTAACTTTTAATTGCTTTTCCAAAATTGAATTAAAATATTTACAATCTATAAAACTAATCAAATTTAGAATGTATATGTTGTGCGGTGTTTGTTATTAATCTCATGAAACAATAATCAACTATGCGTAACTATGCCAATATTATTATGAGTAATTGATTAAACTTCGTTTAAAAAATGAAAACAAATCCTAAAATTTGTTACAAAATAAAAAGTTTAGTTATACAAATTTATTTGGATAGAAGTAATATTAGGTTTAATGTAATTACTTAAATACCTTACATATGAATCACATCTCACTGAAAAGTAGTTGTTTCGATCCTAAGTCTTATGATAGAATCGTTGTCAATAACTATATATCTAAGGTTTTGTTTGCTTTGGAGTGTGGGCTCTGTCGAAAGGCACCTCGGAAGGTGGAAGGATGAAGAGATATTTAAATCGTCTTTGACCTCAACTTCTAAGTGATGTGAGACTATTGGGTGTGGTAGGAACATAGGCCTCCCAATTGAAGTCTAAGGGAACGAGCAGATCATCTCCAATGGAGGTTTTAAGAGACGATGGTTATGTTATCGGTCCCGTAGGACCAATGGTTCTGTTATTAGACCAACGGTGGGAGCCAATGTTCCGATTCCAAGTTTGATGATAGAATCGCTATTAATCACCATACATTTCAGGTATTGTTTGCTTTGGAGCGTAGTCTTCGTCACGGTTTTGTCCTTAAAAGGCATCTTGGAGGATGGAAGGAGGAAAGAGTATTTAAACCACCTTTGACCTCAACTTTTAAGCGGTGCGAGACTATTGGGTACGGTAGGAACAATTTATAAATTGACTAATATGTTTAATGAGAGGGGAACATTATAATAGTGAAGAGATGATGAGCTAGTTCAAACTACAAGAAAATTTGGTAGGGGTAGGTCAAAGAAATTTAATATTATATCTTCCAAAGCAAAAATCTCTAAAGCTTTTTGGAGTGTGAGATGATTGACTAATGATAAATTCTTTAATATGCTAAGGAATTTACCTTTTTTCCTGGTATACGTAGTTCAAAGTATGGAATGATTTTCATGAAGGAAATAATGAGTTTTTTTCATAACAGGTATCTTTTTTCTTGGCTATGTGTGCGATGTAATTTTATCATGGGTTTGGTGTAGCCCCCAATATTTTTCTTTTTTCTTTTTTAATAAAATCTTCATGTAATGACAATGATGCCTAACATGAACTTATTTGAAATAACATATATTGATATAGTTTATAATAATATATATTAGTTGATTGCATGGTACTGATCAGTTTAAAGCTCGAAACCAACATTCCTGATCGAAAAGTTAGGACAAAAAATGGATTATAAGGAGGACTTACATATTACCATACTAAGTATGGTTAGAGCATCATTGGGCCACAATTAAGCCTCCCAAAAGGTAAAAGCCCATTAAGGGTACTACAAACAAGGCATGTTGGTAAATCATTTAATACTTTTGAACCATCTGCATTTATTACAGTAATTGATATCAAACAATTTACTAAACACTTACTTAAGCGTCAGAATTCCTTTTGTAGGTATTTGATCGGACGGTGTCGTAAAGGACGATTAGACAACACAAGATCAAGACGATTGATGGTGATATACAGGCTAGGAGAGTTATGGGATTAAGAGTGTACTCGACCCTACAAGAACATTTTGGAGTCTACCGTAGGACCGAGTGGAAGTATCTATAATCCCATGGTAACCATGAGAAAAATGATCAGTAATAGAGAAATGATGGAGGAAGAGGAACACATGGATTATATTGCCATGATTCGGGAGCTCCAAAAATAAACAAACATTGAAAAACAAAAATACAAAACCGAGCAGAGAACGCCTACATGAGGCAAAAGCTAGAAAACCCCGAGTATACCTTACCTAAGAATACTCAACCCACTCATTTGAGCCAAACTAATGATACACATGCATAGGAGTACAACTACCAGTCAAGATCCTCTATGCACGGCGTCACCCGTGATTAACACGTCACTACTTCCACAACCCCTTACTGAAGCAATCATGGAGATCCCATTGTTGGACAATTGGATGCTGACCTTTGAAAAGTATGACGAATCTATCAACCCAGATGAACACATCAACATCTTCGTGACTTAGATCGATCTATACACAACGCATTATCTGGTGCATTGTGTTCCATACATCCCTCAAAAGAATGACACTCAGATGGTTAACCTGTATGTCACCGGGTTTCATTAAATGTTTTGACACAATCATTACCAAGTTTAAAATAGGGATTTTTTTATTGAAATTCAAAATGTATAAAATAAAATTAATATCAATATTTAGGTAGAGTGATTTTATGTATAAATTTTTAAAAAATTATATTAACATGTATACATAAGTTGTAATTAAGTTTAATTGCTAATTTGGTCCCATTTTGGAGAAGGACAATATTGTTCTATTTAAAAAAAATGGACTATATTGAGTCAAAATTTCAAATATAGACACTAAATTGAATACGAAATATTGTCATATAGCACAAACACTAACACCTGATAGGGAAACCTTGAGTATCAAATCCAAGGAAATGGTGCTTATTAATCATAGTAATTTAATTTTGCTAAAGAGGAAATAAACAATGCAAAAAAGGGGGAAATTAAAATAAAATTAAGAAAGTGTCTAATTAAACCTAAATGCATTGGATGCAAATGCGAAATGACATGAATGATTCAAAATGGTATTAATAGTGCAGACTTTAAAGTTTAAATGCAAAGGAATAGACAATTCGAAGATGATGGAAGCAATACAAAATGAAATCAAACCATGTGATCACATGCATTTAGGATTGAAAATCACTTTCAAACGTAGCCATGACAACATATTGAATGAAATGCTTTGAACATAGATGTGAGGCAGAGTTGAATATTATTCAAGTAAAGAAATGGAAAGGAAAACTAATGCTCTAGAATTATGCAACGTGAAATCAGACCTACAAAACATGCCTCAAACCTAAGTGGCAGAATGTGTGCACCCAAACCAGAATGTGAATGTGATGTCATGCATAAGCTCATAAACTACACAATTTATGACTAAATGTGGATGCAAAAGATGATCTAAAATGATCTAAACTGGTGGTGAATGAATGGAACTATAAATGATTGTGGGACTAGATGAGAACATGCGTGAATTATATGCCAGCATTAAACTAGTATGTGACAACAATTAGTGCACAAATGGGTTTGTAGAATGCAATTAAAATGGGTCTAACATGCAGTAAAAAATTGAAGCAACTCATGCAATGGAAATTAACTGCAAGAAATGCATAATTTAACACAACTAAACTGGACTGCAAGCTATCACAACATTGGTTCACAATTGAATCCTAAACATGAATACTAAGCAACCCAGAATTGCATAGATGCAATTTCATGCATATGCACTGGTATAACTACATGCGAAATGGTTAAGATGAATGAATGGAAATATAAATGCTACCGAATTAAATGAGAGGATATGTGAAACCAAATGACAAAAAAAATCTAGACCATGAAAGCAGTAAACCCACACATTATAACAAAAGCACACCCTGATCAATTCATATCAAAATTCAGATTTGTATCAAGATAAAATGTGAATGCAAAGGCATATTCGGTACTTAACTCACAACAACAAATCACTCTATGTAATCAACATTTGTTTGGGTGATTTAAATATAGTGCCAGCATGCTCTATGCAAAAGAAACTAACAAGATTGATGCTAACAAGTACTAGAACACAGAAACCTAATAATAATTATTGTTGGAGTTCATGAATGCTAATAATGCAATAATTTAAATCTAAAACATGAACTTGATTTCAGAACAAAACCACAAACAATAGTAGAATAGTATGATAGGAATAAAATATGTATAAGATACAATAATACAATATATTCAAATCATATTCAAATCATATTCAAGTATGAGTTAATAATTGTGTACCTGGAATTAATGAAGGATCCATGGAAGCACGTAGTATGAGATGCTACTGTTCTCTTTCTAATAGGTATTCTAAAAACATAAGAGTATTTTACATTGTTACTAAAAAACTGACTAATGGGTATCAATTTTATAACCTCTCAGCAGAGATCATGAATCTCTCAAAATGTATCTGATTATTCAAGGCCATCACATACCATTTATTAAACAATCCAACCCATCACGGATCGTTCATCAAAAAACCCAAAATTATATATATTACCTATATAATAATTAACATTAACAAATAACTTAATTTATTATTAATGCTAATCCATAATAATAACAACATAAAGAATAATAATTTTATATAATAAAATTATATAAAATATAACATTCTCCCACTTAGATAACATTAATAAATAAATAAATTATATCAATTGCAACATAAGTACAAATACCAATTAAGAAATATAAACATGGATCACAAAGATAATATCCAATAGGGATACTTACCCTATGCTTAGATTTCTTAAATAATGGATAATATATAGAATAAAAACAAACATAATAAATATGTGATCCCAAAATGGTTCATAAATTCTCTATGTAGAAAGAGAAAAAGATGTAACGAAACTGACATAATTGACAAACTTACATCTCATGAAAACCATAATAATATAAAGTTTAAATCTCATACTCCTAATAACCCAATACATCAAAAGACTTAACCACACCCATATGAGTTACATGATTTTGAAAATCTCCAACAGATAAGCCTTTAGTTAGTGAGTCTGCTAACATATTTTCTATAGCAGTATGCTCAATCCGAGTTTGATAATCCAAAATTTTCTCTCTGACAAACAAAAATTTTATATCAAAATGCTTTGAGCGAGTAGAACTTCTGTTGTTGAGATAAATGGACGACAATAATGTTGTCACAATATATCACAAGTGGCCTAAAAATACTTTCAACAATTTGAAAGCCAGAAATCAAATTTTTAAGCCACACAGCTTGACAAGTAGCTTCATAACAAGCAACATACTCTGCCTCCACAGTGGAAGTAGCTGTAAGAGTTTGTTTAACACTCTTCCAAGAAATGGCTCCTTCTGCCATCATAAAAATAAAGCCAGAAGTAGACTTTCAGTCGTCAGGGCAACCAGCAAAATCAGAATCAGAATAACCAATGACCTGAAGTTGATCAAACTTCTTAAAGGTCAACATATGATCCTTAGTTCCCTGCAAATATCTGAAGACCTTTTTAACAGCTTTCCAATGATCCAAACCTGGATACTCAAGTATCTCCCTAAAGCATTAACAGCAAAAGCAATATCGAGACAAGTACAAACTTGAGCATATGGGATTTTTTTCATTTCAACTCTGTCATTATCATTTTGAGGACACTGAAATTTGGAGATTTTGTCACCTTTTTGAACAGGTGCTGCACATGAGGACCAAGAATGCATGTTAAACCTCTTGAGGACTTTATCAATGTATCCTCTTTGAGACAAACCAAGAATGCCACATGACCTGTCACGAGAGATCTGAATGTCAGAACAATAGAAGCATCACCAAGGTCCTTCATATCAAAGTGGCTATTTAGTATAATTTTTGTCTCAGTCAAAAGTTCAACACTGCTACTAACAAGCAGAATATCATCAACATATAAGACAAGAAGGATGAAATGACTCCCATTTTTCTTCAAGTAAATGCATTGATCTGAGGCATTTTCCTTGAAGTTAAAAGAAGTGACCACCTGATCAAATTTCAAATACCATTGCCTAGAAGCTTGTCTTAGTCCATAAACAGACTTCTTCAACCTGTAAACCAAATGCTCCTTACCTTTTTTAGCAAAGCCATCAGGTTGAACCATATACACTTCTTCAAATAAATCTCCATTCAGAAAAGCTGTTTTGACGTCCATTTGATGAAGCTCCAAATCAAAATGAGCTACTAAAGCCATAACAACATGAAAAGCATCCTTAATAGAGATCGGTGAGAAAGTATCCTTATAATCAATGCCATCCCTCTGACTATAGTCTTTTGCTACAAGTCTGGCTTTATACCTTCAACTTTTTCATCTGGAGCTTAGTCTTGAAGACCCATTTACACTAGAGCTGTCAAAACGGGTCACTCGACCCAACCCGGCTCGGCCTGCGACGGGTTGACCACTTAGTGGGTCAACCCAACCCGACTCACTTATTAGCGAGCCAACAAAATTAGAACCCGACCCGACCCACCACGGGTTGGCGGGTTAAACGGGTTGGCTCACTGGCTCACTTAATTAAAAAAAACACACACAATTTTTTTTCTTCAATCTCAAGAAAACTAAATTATAATTCCGATTAAAAATCTAAATAAACTTCAATACAATCCAAATAAAATCCCTAATTATGTTAAACTCCAAATACAAACCTGTTATGGTCAAGAAAAGTGCCAGATAATTCTTAACCAAAAACAAAAAGAAAGAAATATTTTTAACCATAGCTTAAGACTTGCTTAGGTCAAAAAATCTCCCCCCCTTGACCATGGGAGCAACCTTCTTATTTATATCATAATCAGTTACAAAATATTAAATTCTAGATATACAAAATAAAAAATGAAATTATCTTCTGCTCCTAAAATATCTCTAAATATGATAACAACCTCATTAACTCCTAAAAATGACACCAAACACGGAACTTAATTCGGTTAATATTCTCCCTCGGTGCCTCCCCGACCCGATACCAAAATCCACTTGTCCTCTCAGTCTACAACCGAATCACTCCTCTGGTCCAGTACAAAACCAAAATCACAAAAATATAAATTACTATCTAACATCAAATTATGTATAATATATATATATATATTATACATATATATATATATATATATATTAATTAATTAATTAAATATTTAAAATTTATTGGCGGGTTGGTGAGCCAACCTGGCTCATCACGAGTTCAACCCGAATGAGTCGGGTTCTTAATGGGTTGGGTTCATTTTTAACCCGTACTGAAATTTGTAATTTTTTTTCAACCCAACCCGACCCGAACCCGTGATGAGCTAGGTTGGCTCGCGGGTTATAACCCATTTTGATGGCTCTAATTTACACCCAACTGGTTTACAACCTAGTGGCAAATCCACAAGATCCCAAACATCATTATGGGCCATAGAAGCTAACTCATCATGCATAGCATTTAACCAATCATCACCATGAGAACTAGAAATAGCCTTTTCAAAAGTAGTAGGATCATCAACATTATTTAGATCATATTCATGCTCTTGAAGATACATAAGATAATCATCAGGTATAGAAGACCTGCGTACTCTTTGAGATCTCCTCAAAGAAATTTCTTCAACAACATCATCATGAACTTGATCATCTACTACAGGATCTGGAACAAATTCATTTTCATCACGGACGACTGAAATCACATTATCTGCAGGAAGATAAATGGATGGCACGAGAGTAACAACACGATTTTCTCTAAAAGTGACTGGTCGTGGTGCATTGCTCCCACTGTCCAAATCATCCTCAAAGAATACCGCACAGTCAAACTCAATAACCCGCATAGAGTGAGAAGGATAATTAAACATGGTACCCTGAGAACCCACACAATAACCAATGAAGAACCCACTGACAGTCTTGAGATCAAGTTTCTTAAACTGAGGATTATAAGGCCTCACCTCTGCCTTACAACCCCACACATGGAAATGTCTCAAACTTGGCTTCTTCTCAGACATGAGTTCATAAGGAGTCTTTGAAACAAACTTGCTAGGTACTTGATTAAGAATATACACAACAGTCCTTAAAGCATCTCCCTAAAGGAAATCCGATAAAGAGGAATGACTCAACACACATCTCACCATCTCTAAAAGAGTGCGATTCCTCCTTTCTGCAACTCCATTTTGCTGAGGAGTACTAGGCATAGTATACTGAGCTTCAATACCACATTCATCAAGAAATCTAACGAAAGGTCTAGGATTTCTTCTAGTCTCATCATATCTGCCATAATACTCTCCACCTCTGTCACACCTTACACATTTTATCTTCTTTCCTATTTTCAACTCAATAGCAGTTTTGAGAGACTTAAAAGCATCCAAGGAACTTGATTTTTCCTGTAGGAGATCTATCTAGCAAAAACGGGAATAATCGTCTATAAACGTAATAAAATACCTATATCCGCTCATGGAAGTGGGTGTGATAGGTCCACATATATCAGTATGAATAAGCTCTAACACATTGTCACTCCTGTTTGCTCCTGTATTTCTTACTTTTGCGGTAAGCTTGCCCTTAACACAATCAACACAAGTATCAAAATCAGAAAATCCAGATCATGTAAAATACCCTCTTTAATCAACCTCTCAATCTGAGGTATAGAAATATGTCCTAGACATCTATGCCACAACATAGAGGAATTTTCATCAACTCTACTACGCTTATGTCCAATAACATAATTAACCGACATATCATTCAGATTCAGCATGTAAAGTCCATCATATAAAACTCCTGAGCCAACAATAATTGAATTGAAATAAACAACAAGTTTACCATTGCCAAATTCAAAAGTGTAGCCACATTTATCCAAAATTGAAACTGAAATCAAATTCCTTCTCATAGAAGGTACATAAACAACGTCTTTCAATAAAAAAACATGTCCAGAAGGTAAATATAAAGAAACTACTCCCATGTCTTCAACTAGTGCTTTAGCTCCATCTCCCATTATAATCTTGGACTCGACATCACTTGGTTTTCTCAGACTTGTGAACCCTTGTAAAGAATTCACAACATGAATAGTGGCACTTGAGTCTAGCCACCAAGAATTGGGAGGAACATCAATAACATTAGATTCAAAACAAGCTAGAGCATATAGGAGTATAGCTTCTTTATCAGCATTCTTCTTCTTAAGAATATAACAGTCAGCTACCTTGTGTCCAAATTTCTTACAATAGGCACAATTCCCCTTGAAGTACTTCTTCTTAGGTTCCAAAACCACTGATGATTTCCCTGTGTTCCCTTTTTCAGGACGAGATTTACCTTTAAATCCCTTTTTCATAGGTTTAGTGCTGGAAGTAGTAGATGTGAACTGCACACTATGAGACTTGGTCTTTTTAATCGATGCTTCCTCTTGAGAAATAATAGCTATCATTTCATCAATTGTCCATTCCTCCTTCTGAGTGTTGTAAGAAGTCTTCAACACATCAAACTAAAAAGGAAGATATTCCATAACCTGCCAAATCAAGTAACTATCACCAAGCTCTACCTTTAGAGATTTGAGTTTGTTATAATAGTGCACAAGCTTCATCATATGCTCACGAACACCACTGAAGCCATCATATTTGGTCTTCTCAAGAAGTGACAGATATTGACCCTTTTGAGCTTTGTCAAAAGTCTTAAACTTCTCACCAACTAATTTCATAAAATCCTTAGCATTGTCATTATCTGGAATGCTCTATTGAATAGACTTCTCCATGGTATATCTCATCATCATTAGGCACACCCTGTTCGAGTGTTCCCATTTTCACGAGCAGCTCTCTGGACACTAGTGGACTCAGGCGTAAGAGCTGAAGGTTTTGCTTCTCTCAAGGAAAAGTCCATATTGGTAATTGCCAGATACAAATCCAAAGATTCTTTCTAGTCCTCAAAATTTGTCCAATTTAAAGTTTTGACCGAAGTCAATGGCATAGGCAAAGAAGCTGGTATCAAAATAATAAAGAAACATTTAATACACATTTATTGTGTAAATAAACAAAATAAATGTTTCTGAATACACAGCAAAATATGCCTATAATATCAAAATATTTCTCATTTACTATGATCGCGTCTAAGGGTCTCGAATCATAATAAATAAGAAATATAATTAGAATAAAAAAAATACAATGCACATCTCATGTCAAAAGAAATCTAATACCGATAGAGTACAAGACAAATAATTGACATAAAAAAAATAAAAAAATACATTGTATCAAGAAAAATAAAATACATTAATAATAAAATACTGATAGGGTATGATTTATATTAATGTAATATCAAATTAATTAATAAAATAATTAAATTATATCATTCCCACAAAATTTCATACAATTATACCCACGATAGGTGAGTTAACAATTATATAAAATTATATCATTGCTTAACAAGAATATAATAGATTATATAAAGCATGAAATAATAATAATAATAATAATTTTATTTTTATTTATTATTATTATTATTATTATATATATATATATATATATATATATATATATATATATTTCACATTAAGTGCTTCGAATCTACTTCACCACATTTCATCATTGTTTAAATATATTATATATAAATAAATTAATTTAAGAAAAAAAAAAGATGTGAATGGGCTGGCTCATGTTTTTCATTTGGACTTCTTTGTGTCCTTTAGGCCCAATAGGTTGAGACACATGTGGAGCCTGCTTGATCCGCCGCTACCACTCGTCTTCTCGACTAAGAGAATGCAGACATTATGCAAACCGTCAGAAACCTCTCAAATTGGAGCAGTAGAATCAGAAACGTTTAACGAGCAACAAAAATAGCGTAAAGCGGGCCACCACCACACAGATCCAGCAATGTGACCCATCACTATGCCGCAGGATCGCATCCCATCACGAAAGAACAAGCCACCGTGACATGAACAGGGACCACCAGCTCGAGCGCACGACCACCGTTCGCACTGTCGCGAACCTCCGCGACGAAAATGACCACCGTTCGCACTACGAACCTCCACGACAAACACGAGCACCGTTCGCACAGTGAACCTCCGCGACATCAGCACTACACTCGCCGCATCAGTGATAGATATCGAATCAAGTCGAGTCGCACTGTAGCTCCGCCGCCAGTGACAGGCCGTTCGATTTCAAAGCAGCACGAAGAAGGGTTCGAAAGGAATTTTAATTAGGGTTAGGGTTTCTTTGATTTGGGGTTTCAATAATTTTAATCTCTTCTGGAATTCATTAATTAGCAATAATTTTACCTTGGAGCAGCACCAGGAAAACGAAAATCAGAAAGAGAATGGACAGATAGCAATTAATGTTTATGGCAATCCAGAACAAAACGTAAAATCAATTAAACCCCTTCATCAATTTTCTAATTGAAACGAGAAAGTTAATATCTCCATATACTTTCCAAAAGAATAATTATATTTTGTATCTTATAGGCTCTGATACCAATTGATAGGAATAAAATATGTATAAGATACAATAATACAATATATCCAAATCATATTCAAGTATGAGTTAAACATTGTGTACCTGGAATTAATGAAGGATCCATGGAAGCACGTAGTATGAGATGCTACTGTTATCTTTCTGATAGGTATTCTAAAAACGTACGAGTATTTTAGGTTGTTACTAAAAAACTGACTAATGGGTATTAGGTTTATAACCTCTCAGCAGAGATCAGGGACCTCTCAAAATGTATCTGATTATTCAAGCCCATCACATACCGTTTATTAAACAATGCAACCCATCACGGATCGTTCATCAGAAAACCCAAAATTATATATATTACCCATATAATAATTAACATTAACAAATAACTTAATTTATTATTAATGCTAATCCATAATAATAACATAGAGAATAATAATTTTATATAATAAAATTATATAAAATATAACACAGTAAACAAAAAATGTGCCTGGATATAGATAAACACTACATAATAAACATGAATTCGAAGACTGATTAAATGATTGAACAATGATTCTTTTGCACTCGAGAAGACATCCCGTGAAGTTATGCCCACTTTGGGTTCACATGGTTTCCCCAAAGAAACCAAAACTGTGTGCAAAAATTTGAACTGTGCTAAAAAACACCATCTGATACGATGTTATCAAAGAAATAGTATACGATCATTTCTGAATTTGAATCTTCCAGAATGAAGACAAAAATAAATCAAAGAAGAACACAAAATAAGACAGAGATGAAGGTTGTCACAATCTAGCAGATTGATAAATCAAGTGAAGATTCGCCACAAAGATGTTAATCTTTGATAAGAACTTGAGGCCTAAGCCAAGAACAAAGAGAATCCCCTCTTTAATGAAATAAAATTCAATATATGACTAAAAATGTCTACGTCAATTTTTGGTATCTCTATATATAGCCACATAAGTTTATGAAAACCTGGAAATCGTATAAGAAGGCTGGAGCCCACAAACAACTAATTTATAAATGAAAGCCCAAAGCCAAAAAACAGAGAAACAACTAATTTCTAAAAGAAAACCCAAAGTTATAAAACATAAACTAATTTCCTAAGAATTATTCTTCAAATGTGCTCCAAGTCATGATCTTCATATCCTTTGAATTTCTAGTTGCTTGTAGCATCAAGAGCCTTAAATAGATTCCAAGTCATGATCTTCATATCTTTTTTCATGTTATAATAAACTTTATGCAATTATGTTCAAATGATGCATGTCAATTAAATATTTTTTATGTCTTACATTTGAATATTTTTATTTTTTAAATATTTTTATTTATTGTATATTTTCTTTTCACATGAGAACGTTTAACCCTCTCAAGTGTTCAATAGCATAAACCTTCAATTTACTAGGTAGTATAAAAAATTTATCTTTGCTCTATTATTATTATTTTTTGTTTCATTTAAAGAACTATTTTGTTTCACTAAAACAATTTTCGTTATTTCTCAATCATTAACTATGTTGATATTTGAAAAGTGTTCTTAGATCTCTAAAGTATTTTTCATTTTATCATACCTTTAATTATATATTTATTTTCCTTTGTGCGATTTCATTCAATGGTATCTCAAATTGTTTCTAAGACACACATTTGATAAATTTTTAATAATTTTATTTGTTTTTTATGTTTATAATATAAAATACTATTTTGATATATTTTATATAATTATTTTTTTAAACTCATTATCATACTGTAACTTTGTCACCATAATTGTATAAATAAATTTTATTTACTATGATATAAAATTTTAATATAATTGTCATGAATTTCTTTTTATCACCATCTAACATATATTGAAGTTCAAAAGATACAATATCTATGTTACAATTTTATTATTATTAGTTTAATATTTTTTATTTGTGTTATTTTGATCAAGTGATGTAATATAACTTTTATTAGTGTATAAAAAAAATTATTAAAATTTTAAAAATTGAAGTAAACAAACATTTAACATATATTTTAATTTGAATATTTGTTTTCCTTTTATATTTTCTTTCAAAAAAAATTAAAATTTATCAACTAGAATTCATTAATATATGCAATTTAATAGATGTTTTGGTTCTCATGAAATTTTATTTGGTATTCTAATTTAAAATGTATACAATTATAATATAATTTCGTTCTAAACATTTGATATTGAAGAAACAACCCTCATCTTAATATTGAATATTTGATAATATTATGTTTCCTTTGTTGTGTTCTTTTTTATAAAAATTAATTTATTCATATTAAAATAGTAAGAAAACTAGTATGTGTATGGATACGAGTATATAATCGTTACCCGATGGAGATAAGGATGAGACAAAAGTTTGATACCTGTTGGGTTTGGGTATGGGGATGTGGATGAATTTTTTCAATGGGGATGTGTATGATAGTGAAACCTATCCCCGTCCTACCCTGTTGCCATCCCTGGAATCTAAGGATAGTCCTATACCACCATCCCAGCACACACTACTAAACTTCAAACATCATAAACCATATCACGTAAATTTGTTAGATGATATATTAGTTTTAAATCTGTTAGGTTAGTTACAAGTTAGTTTTGCTTTCTACCTTTTTACGTTCTCTGCTTTCTCTTATATAAAGCTTCCGCTTGTAATAGGTAACTCACTTTTCAATATAATACAAAAGCTCTTTTTCATTCTTTCTCTCTTCACGTCAATCCAAACATGGTATCAAAGCCTAAATTGGGCCATGGCTTCTGAAAATTCATCATCCTCCCGCACCACCACTCTTGCCACCACTCTTGCTCATTCCTCTACCACTCCTCATGTCTTCTCTACCCCTATCCAATTTAAACTAGATGAAAAGAATTTCTTAACCTGGGAACAACAAGTTCAAGCAACAATTACTGGCCTTGAACTTTCAGAGTTTCTTGAAGGCTCCACAGCACCTCCACAATATTTCAGTCAAGAAGATCAAGTCTCCAATATTATCAATCCAAGATTTCTCCAATATCGTCGACAAGATAGCTTAATTGTGGCATGGCTTCTTTCATCTATGACACCAACGCTCCTAACCAAGATGGTGGGTCTCACAACTTCAGCCCAAATATGGAAGAAGCTCAAGATCTACTATGCCACTCAATCTCGAGCAAAGATCAAAAAGCTCAAGCGTCAACTTAAAACTCCGAAGCGTGATCGATCAGTTGTTGTCTACGTTCTTGATGTCAAGCGGGTAACAGATGCGCTTGCTGCCATAGGTGCACCCATCAGTGAAGAATATCACATTGAAGCCATATTGGATCTTTTAACTCTCGTAACCCTACCCGGACACAATGGTCTTCACAAGTAGAAAATTCCTCCACCAAGATACAATGTCATATTTGTCATAAACCAGGACACAATGCTCCTGAATGCTGGCACAGATTCAAAGAAGATTATCAACCTCCTCCTCAGGCACATAACTCCCAAACGTCATCTCTTCCTAGTGACCAAACAGATCAGCCTTCTTCTACTAGCACCTTGATTGATCCACTGTGGTATCCGAATAGCGGAGCTTCCCATCATATCACCAATGATCCTTCCACTTTTTCTTCAAAATCTTCTTATACTGGTAATGAACAAATTACTCTTGGCAATGGAACAGGTTTGCCAATACATAACTCTGGTTCAGCCTTCTTGTCTTCATATGCTAATTCATCATTTTTTCTCTTACGTAATCTTTTACATGTGCCAACCATTACCAAAAATTTGTTAAGCGTGTCTCAATTTGCAAAAGATAACAATGTATTTTTTGAATTCTACCCTAATTTTTGCAATGTTAAACGACAGGCAACTCAGGAGATCCTTCTTCAAGGAAAACTTAAAGATGGTATCTACGTTTTTCCACCTCTAAAACCTGCACCAGCTCCTCAAATTCATCATTCCACTGCTGGCTCCAACACTCTTCATACTTGGCATGCAAGGCTTGGTCATGCATCCTACAAAACTGTAAAACAGTTTCTAAATTTCTGCAACATACGTACTAATAGTGAAACTGTATTTTGTGATTCTTGTGCTCTTTCTAAGTTACATCAATTTTCTTTTCCATCTTCAAATACTTGCTATACTAAACCGCTTGAACTTGTCTTTATAGACATTTGGGGTCCTTCACATGTTTGGTCTATTAATGGTGATCAATATTACATCTCCTTTCTTGATGCATATTCCAGGTTTACTTGGGTATATCTTTTACACTCAAAATCTCAGGCTTTCACTCTCTTTTTACGTTTTAAACTGCTTGTTGAAAATCAATTAGGAACAAAGATAAAAGCAATCCAAATCGACAATGCTAAAGAATTTCAATGTTTTGATAAGTTTCTCCATAATGCTAGTATTGCTCATCGCTATACGTGCCCACATACCCATCAACAAAATGGTTCTGTTGAACGAAAACATAGACATATTACTGAAACTGGCCTAAGCTTACTTGCTCATGCTTCTCTCCCATTAAAATACTGGAATTATGCTTTCATTCATGCTTCAATTGTTATCAACAATTTGCCCACCCCAGTGCTTAATAATCGTTCTCCTTATCAAGTGTTGTTTGGTCATACGTTAGATCACAATATGTTTAAAATTTTTTGTTGTTTGTGTTATCCTTTATTAAAACCATATAACAATCATAAATTCAACTTTAAATCTTCTGCTTGTTTATTTTTGGGTCTTTGTCTGAATAGGAAAGGCTATATTTGTATACATCCTTCTGGAAAAATTTATTTCTCTCGTTCAGTTCTTTTCAATGAGCAGGTTTTCCCCTATAAACTTGCTACAAATATGTTTGAGACTCAACCTACTATAGTTCCCAAGCCCACACCTCTATCTTCACCCAATATCAATTCACCACCCTTACCTTCTGTTATTACATTAGAAAAATGTATAGTGTCATCCATCCCCAATGTTGCACCTCAAGATGCTACTGCCACATCCTGTTCACCGGAAAAATCTCCTCATCAGTCTAACCTTAATTCCCCTAAAACAGACCATCCCATGTCCTCTCCTATTGATCAATCTGTATCTCCTGAACATTCCAACTCTCCTACCGATATTCAATGACAACTTGTCACCACTAATATACATCCAATGCAAACTCGAGGGAAGTCAGGTATCACTAAGCCTAAAGTATTCTCTGCTATTGCTACTAATGTTGTTCCTATTACAGCCAAAGAAGCTCTTAAACATATTGAATGGAAGAAGGCCATGCAAACAAAATATGATGCGCTTCTAAAGAACAAGACGTGGACTCTTGTTGAGCTTCCCCCCAATGCACATGTCATAGGTTGCAAATGGATATTCAAAAACAAGTACAATTCAGATAGCACTCTCGAGAGACGAAAAACACGTCTTGTTGCTCGCGGATACAACCAAGTTGTTGGCATTGACTACTCTGAGACTTTTAGCCCTGTTGTTAAACCCACCACTGTTCGTGTGGTTCTTTCAGTTGCTGTTGCTGCGAAATGGCAAGTACGCCAATTAGACGTAAATAATGCTTTCTTGCATAGGGAGCTCACAGAGACCGTTTACATGGATCAGCCACCGAAATTTTCAACCAGTCCAAAGCTTGTTTGTCGTTTGCACAAAGCCATTTATGGCCTAAAACAGGCACCTCGAACCTAGTATCACAAGCTGAGCACCACGTTAATCAAGATGGGTTTTCGTTCAACTATTAGTGACTCTTCTTTATTTACTAATATTACTGCAAACTCTATCATTTTGATTCTCATTTACGTAGATGATATCTTGATAACAGGCAATGATACTAATGCCATTACTGCTCTTGTTGCAGCTCTTAACATGTAGTTTTCTCTTAAAGACCTTGGCTCCCTTCACTATTTTCTTGGAATCGAGGCTACATGGTCCTCTAGTGGTGCTTTACATCTTACACAAACAAAATACATAAAAGAAATTCTCTCCAAGGTTCAAATGACAGACGCTAATTCTCTTCCTTCTCCTATGGTCTCTTCTTTAAAAATCACCGCAGATGCACCCACTGCCTTTCACGACCCCACCCTATATCGTCAGATTGCAGGAGCACTACAATATCTAACCTTTACCCGTCCCGACATTTCATACGCTGCCAACAAGCTTTGTCAATATATGCACCAACCTCAAACCTATCACTGGAATGCCATGAAACGTCTTCTACGCTACCTTGCAGGCACTCCAACTCATGGATTGTTGTTCACTCCAAACACACACCCCTCCATACAAGCTTTCACAGATGCAGATTGGGGGTCAAATCCTGATGATAGAAAGTCAACAATCGGTTATTGCATCTTCATTGGCACAAATTTGATATCATGGTCTTCAAAGAAACAAGTCGTTGTATCACGCAGCTCCACTGAAGCAGAATATAGGAGTATCGCTTCTGCCAGTACCGAAATCAGTTGGCTCATGTCTCTTCTCAAGGAAATAAACCTGCACACTTCTATTCCAATTATTAACTCTGACAATCTTAGTGTTGTGCTTCTTACTGCCAACCCTGTCATGCATTCTCGCACCAAGCATTTTGAAATGGATCTACATTATATCAGAGACAAAGTCCAGAAACGTGAAATCTTTGTTCGGCATGTTCCTGCTCGTCTTCAACTTGCTGATGCTCTAACAAAACTAGTTTCTGGTGGAACCTTCTCTCAGTTTCGTGATAAACTCATGGTGTGCTCGCTTCCTCAACCCCATTAGTTTACGGAAGCATGTTAGATGATATATTAGTTTTAAATCTGTTAGGTTAGTTACAAGTTAGTTTTGCTTTCTGCCTTTTTACGTTCTCTGCTTTCTCTTATATAAAGCTTCCGCTTGTAATAGGTAACTCACTTTTCAATATAATACAAAAGCTCTTTTTCATTCTCTCTCTCTTCACGTCAATCCTAACAAAATTTAACTGAATTAGAATTGAAGCAAAAACATTGTATTTCATTGAAAATTCAGAAAGATTACAAGAGATCAAGAAGAGTTATGAAATTAAAATGGTGAAGAGAATTTCACTTAGCTCAGTCTTGTCTACTTTGTGGTCATGATTGACCAAGTGAAACTACCTAGCATAGTGGAGGAAATCCAACACCTTTGCCCGCTTCATGCTCGTCAAAATGTGAGAAAACCTCCTTACAATTGACTTCCTCTCTCTCGCACAAAAGAACACTAAAAAACCTAACTCTCAGAACATCATTAAACTCTCTCCCAATCAGAGCCTCCTCTCGAAAACCTAATTCCTAACTTAAAACCCCTAAAAAAATTTCCAAAAACTAAAAAAAAAAATCTACGGCTTTTCTTCTTGCCCCCAATTCTAGAATCGCGAACCTGAACCCCTTTTCGTTGCGCCCTTGATCAACTTTGATCCTCTCCTTTGTTCGTCCATTAAGCCATGCCTCAATCTCATCATCTTGATCTTCAAATTGTCTCCATCCATCGCCAATTAGCCTTTCTTCTCCCTCAAATCAGAACACTCGCACATCAAGCTCTTGGTTCGTGCAAAAGACTACAACATCAAGTTTTGGTTTGTGATGGAATGTTCCTTTTTCCTCCCTTGATTTAGCATCACAAAGGTTCAGACATTTTAAGTTAAACAAGTGTTTTGCATAATGGGTCAACCATGTTGGTTTACCAAGACAATGGTTGATCTGTAAATAAGAAAAAATATAGAGTCAAAGGTTCAAAACTTAAAATAGCAAGAAAGAAGGGCTTCATGACAAACTGAATTATTATAAAATGAGGAGTTTTAAAAAGAAAAAACTAAATGTAACAAAATACTATTAAAATTAACCTTTTTATCACATTTTTCTGAAAACTCTACTTTTCTAAACAATCAACAAAAATTAATTATTAAAGACAAACACATATTTATTTAAACTAAAACAATTTTTAGAAGAGAAAAATACATAAAAGTAAGATTGTTATCGGGGTCACGTGCATATGGACATTGTTAATCCCAACCTAATAGATAGGATTATTTTTAAAAATTAGAAGACTTAATTGCATTAAATAAAAATTACGGGTCTAAATAAATTTTTCAAACAAATCAGAGAACTAAGTGAAATTAAGTCTATAATAATTAAAGTGACTAACGTAATCCGTGAATAATGATTATTTATAATATTTATATGAATCATTATCCTTTCTGGGCCTAGAATTCATAAACGTATCCCATCTTAGTTTTTGTGATTAATTACCTTAATCCTTTATTACTTTAGATAACTTATGTTTAATATTACCAGCGGATCCAATGTCATCTCATACCATGCTGATGGGTTGGCCGAAAAAATAACAATAACATCTCACTTTAAATTAAATAAATTACAATAACCAAAATATCAGTATTTTCAAGCAACTAAAATTTAGTGTTCAAGAATAAACAAATTAAATTCATAATACAATGGTTGAATGGATTCTTATGGTATCCCATTCATAAAAGGCTACAGACTCGTGATAAAGATTGTTAGCAAGGCACGCATATTTTAAAAAGTTAATAATACTTAACAAAGGTTGAGTTTGCACATGCTTAAACCACACCCTGCACCAAAAGAAAACCAACCATCCCAGTTTAGGCATCAAAGTTTTGTAAGATGATGTGATAGTATAAGTTTTTATCATCCAAAATTTTAAGAGATCCATGGCATAATTTCTTCAGCAGCTTTCCTGTAAGTTTCCTCCATTGAATTTGCAGCCGAAGCTTGTTTTCCCTGTGGCATAAGCAATTCACTAAGTTTAATAAATTTAACTAAGAATATATATCTTGCGAAAAAATCTTTAGAAAAGAAACACGTTTTTTCATAAATTAAAAATAATTTATTAATAAATTAGTAAAAACTCTTTCAAATATTTAATAAAAAGTTGTTAGCATCGAGAGCCTCATGATGTGAGCAACACAAAGGAATGATAAGAAGAAACAAAGAAGAAGCATAAGAGAGGCTTACAAGAAGAAAGTTTAGAGAACTTGAAAAGGAAAATAGGAGACATAATAAATTGTAACTTTTTATTTGTTTCTAGAAAGTAGAAGTTTCTAGAATTATATAGTAGTTTCAACGAAGTTAAATAAGTGTAAAGAAGTGGATGATAGATAAATGGACAATGTCATGAACACAAACACAAATTCAAGAATATCCTGGTCACCAAAGATCACCTGGTAATAACATCTCTATTACTTATTAGTTAGCACGTAAATGGTTAATGACATTATAAAAAAAACTAATTGAAGATATTAAGAATAATATAATTCACCTTCAAGGTCAATACATATTAAAGTCTACTAAATGTAATATAATAGTGGCAATGTTAATGTATATGCAATTCATCCATTATTCATTTACTATCTTATTGATTCTTTAGCCGGCTAGAAAAATATTTATATATAGGAGAGGAAGAAGAAAATATATTGATGCCATATGAGGAAGAGAAACATTTAGACAATAAAGAAATAAAAAATATACACTTCAATTTCGACTTTAGTAACATTTTTTAATTTTAGTGAAACAATTGTGATTTTTTTTTTCATCTAACATAATAAATATATATTTAAATTATATAAGACATAAAAAGCATAATGAATAAAAAATTAATGTAATATTAAATTTTTAAAGTAATAAAAAAAAATTCTACTATAGTTTAAGCGTTAACTTTTTAGTGACAATTTTAAGATTTACTTTCTTGGTGTTTTTATAAACAAAGAATTTCATATTTCATTTATATATATACTCACTGTTGTTCAAATTTGGTCAATTTAATCTAACATACCACATCAAATAAGTTTGTTTATACTTAAAATAATTATCTTAATATTCATACTAACTGTAATTTTTAATTAATAGAAAATATAAATTTTGGTTAGTCCTGTGTACTCTATTTAAAAGAAGAAAAAAATTTGATAAAATAGGAAGAATATGTTTGTATTTGTTTAATCTGTTTATTTTCAGGTTTATTTAAAAAGTCAATCTTAGTTAATTTATTTAAATTTAAAATAAGTGTTTATGAAATAAATAATTTAAAAAACACTTATTTAAGAAACAAATAAAATTTACTTATTAAAAAAAATTATAAAACTGGTAGTTAAAATAAATGATGTTTTAAAATAAAAAATTATGTATTTTAAAAACTCTTACTTTAAAGTTAAGAAAAGGCATTTAACATAGTCTTTAAACATGCATTGAGAAATTATGAATAAGAAAGATACACACGTATGGTGTGAGATGGGAATGAAGTTTGAAACTTACATGGACTTGAATCATGCATGTTCCTCCATTTCCATTGGTCGAAATGGTAGCAGAAATGAGTTCTATGTTGTGCTTTTCCAGCACAGAAACAATGTTGGTCATGAGTCCTGGCTTATGAACCGAGCAAATCGAGAATTGAGCTTCATTTCCACGAATGTTCAGAACCATGTTTGAAGCTGCCCAAGTTTTATCAAAACCTACTTTCTGCTTCTCAGACACTGAAACTGCACAACAACTCTTTCCCATTATTTGTTTCAGACCATCTTCTGCCCTTTCTTCTTTCTTTCTCTCTAGCTTTTCTAGGGTTTCCTGCAGAACTTTTATGTAGTTCACTGCTTCGTTCACTATGGTTGCTTTATCAGCCTAACAAGTAGCATATGTGAAACCATCTCAGAATAGCATTTTAACCTTAACGTTCTCACTTGTCCTCATGTGCTACACAGTTCTTGTCACAATAATGACTCCTTTCTTTTAATATTATCCCAAAAAAAAGTGTTGACTTTGATCATTAATTAGGTATGTTAATAATTAATACTAATAATAAGTAATGATGGCGGTGCTTTTAAGTACAAATACCAAATTCCTACCGCCATATGTTTAAATTCTTTCCCTTTTCATTAATGTCAAATTTCCCTCTCTTTCTTGTTTTATTATAATAATTACCCATTTCATTAAATTAACAGTAACAATAACAACAATAATATAAATTTATTTTCGGAAAAAGTTGAAATAATAAGATCAATCTGGAATGAAGTTGTTTGCAAACATGAATTAATACAAAACAGTATATAACAGCTAGAAGAATGTATGATATATATCTTATATTCAATTAAATTGATCCATTTCTTATCATACTATTTGTAAATAGACTTGTACCAATGTTCTGGATGGAGAATGAGCAACACACAATTGAAACAAAGTTTACAATCACACTACATAAAAAAAAAAAAAAAAAAAAAACTACATAAAAAAAAAAAAATTAAAAAATTAAATTTTTAATA
>Ga0214543_1003446_pt1 | contig 30679 bp, 3 predicted proteins | sample CNSS2metaG_FD_160094 | JGI IMG/M metagenome (GOLD analysis project Ga0214543, IMG submission 160094) | Root nodule microbial communities from cowpea collected in UCLA plant growth center, Los Angeles, California, USA - CNSS2 | ecosystem: Host-associated > Plants > Roots > Nodule | place: USA... | reverse complement strand
ACACTACTTTATCCAAATTTTGATTTTTAATTTGTTATAATTTAATGTTATATTATGAGAATATTTTTATTTTTGAGTAATTATTAAATAATAAAAATTAAGAATTAAATAAATCAAAAATATTAAAATAACTATTAATTACTTAGGAGGGACAACACAATTGATCCCTCTTGTCCTAGTCAACGCTATATTCAGTCATATAAGTAGAATTTCCCAGGTAATTACTAAATAATTCAAATTAAAAATAAATAAAAACATATTTTTCAAAAGTTAGTTTACAAAAATCTTTTTACGCTATTTCGAAACTGTAGTATTCATTGTTTCCAATTTATTTTAAATTACAAAAAAAAATTGTATATTATTCTACTTCAACTTTGTGCTGAAGCAAATATTTTTAGAAAATATATCCCAAAATAAATTATTTATGTTAGAAATAACTTATTGTGAGGAATAATTTATCGTGGTCCACACAAAAATTAGAGGTAGACTACAATACTTACTCCTCATTAAATACTTAAAATAGTTTCGGCTCATTTAGAAGTAACAATGCATCTGGTTACTCATGTCCAGGTCCACATTGCATTTGGGCCTTTAGAAGTGATCAAGGCCAGCTGGTTCACATAATACTCATAGATTAATACTTGTGATGTTATTAAAGGCATTTTACACTACGTTATTTAAATTTAGATTTTCAATTTGTTTCTATTTTCAATTTATATTATAAGAATATTTGTATTTTTGAGTAATTATTAAATAATAAAATTAAAAATTAAATAAATCTAAAATATTAATATAACTTTTAAATAGTTTGAAGCGACAATGCAAATGATCCCTCCTATTCTAGTTCGTGCTACATTTGGTCATCTAAGTACAATATTTCCAAGTAATTATTAAATAATTGAAATTAAAAATAAAAAATTACTTTAATAGTTAGTTTACAAAAATATTTTTATGTATTCCATTCGATTGTGTACTTTTAATTTGTTTACCAATTTATTTTTAGAGAAATATATCTCAAAATAAATTTAAAATTAAATAAATTATTTATGTCAGGAATAACTTATTATAAGGAATAATTTATAGTGGTCCATACAAAAATAAGTAGTAGAGTAAATTACTTATTTCTCATTAAAAGTTAAAATAGTTTTAGCTCATTTAGGAGTGAAAATGCATCTGGTTACTCATGCCCTAGTCCATCCTGCATTTGGGCCTTTAAAAGTGATCAGTGTCAGCTGGACCCTTTAAAAGTGATTGGCGTCTGCTGGTTCACATTAGACTCACAAATCAATACATATGATGTTATTAAAGTCATTTTATACTACTTTATTCAAATTCAAATTTTTAATTTGTTTCAAATTTAATTTTATATTATGAGAATATTTCCTTTTCCAAGTAATTATTAAATAATAAAAATTAAGAATTAAATAAATCAAAAACATTAAAATAACTTTTAATCAGTTTGGAGCGACAATGCAATTGATCACTTCTGTTCTAGTCCATGTTGTATTCCGTCATCTAAGTATAGTACTCCCAAGTAATTCTTATATAATTAAAAATAAAAATAAAAAAATAAATATTTTAGAATTTAGTTTGCAAAAATCTTGTTATGCCATTCCATTCAAATCTTTATTTTTAATTTGTTTACCAAGTTATTTTATCTTACAAAAAAATTATATATCTTATACTACTTACACTTTTTACTTAAACAAATATATTAAAAGAAATTTATCCCAAAATAAAGTTAAAATTAAATATATTATTTATGTCAGGAATAACTTCTTATGAGGAATAATTTGTTGTGGTCCACACAGAAATTAACAGTAAAATAAATTATTTACTTCTCATTGAAGTTTAAAATATTTTTGGCTCATTCAGTATTGAGAATGCATCTGGTTACTCATTTCCTGGTCCAACCTGCATTTGAGCATTTAAAAGTTATGAGGGCCAGCTGGACCCTTTAAAAGTGATCAGGGCCAGCTGATTCACATAAGACTCACAAATTAATACTTATGATGTTATTAATTGTCATTTTACACCACTTTATTCAATTTTTTATTTTTTATTTGTTATAAGTTAATGTTATATTATGAGAATTTTTATATTTCTGAGTAATTATTAAATAATAAATATTAAAAATTAAATAAATAAAAAATAATAAAATTACTATTAATTACATAGGAGGGACAACACAATTGATCCCTCCTGTCCTAGTCAGCTATATTGGGTCATATAAGTAGAATTTTCCTAGGTAATTACTAAATAATTCAAATTAAAAATAAATAAAAACATATTTTTCAAAAGTTAGTTTACAAAATTTTTTTTGCGCTATTTCGAACCTGTATTATTCATTGTTTCCAAATTTATTTTAAATTACAAAAAAAAATTGTATATTATTCTACTTCAACTTTGTGCTGAAGCAAATATTTTTAGAAAATATATCCCAAAATAAATTATTTATGTTAGAAATAACTTATTGTGAGGAATAATTTATCGTGGTCCACACAAAAATTAGAGGTAGACTACAATACTTACTCCTCATTAAAGGTTAAAATAGTTTCGGCTCATTTAGAAGTAACAATGCATCTGGTTACTCATGTCCAGGTCCACATTGCATTTGGGACTTTAGAAGTGATCAAGGCCAGCGGGTTCACATAATACTCACAGATTAATACTTGTGATGTTATTAAAGGCATTTTACACTACTTTATTTAAATTTAGATTTTTAATTTGTTTGTATTTTCAATTTATATTATAAGAATATTTGTATTTTTGATTAATTATTAAATAATAAAATTAAAAATTAAATAAATCTAAAATATTAATATAACTTTTAAATAGTTTGAAGCGACAATGCAAATGATCTCTCCTATTCTAGTCTGTGCTACATTTGGTCATCTAAGTACAATATTTCCAAGTAATTATTAAATAATTAAAATTAAAAATAAATAAAAAAATATTTTTCAATAGTTAGTTTACAAAAATATTTTTATGTATTCCATTCGATTGTGTACTTTTAATTTGTTTACCAATTTATTTTTAGAGAAATATATTTTAAAATAAATTTAAAATTAAATAAATTATTTATGTCAGGAATAACATATTATGAGAAATAATTTATTGTGGTACACACAAAAAATTAGCAGTAAAATAAATTATTTAGTTCCCACTGAAGTTTAAAATAGTTTTGGCCCATTCAGTATTGAGAATGCATCTGGTTACTCATGTCCTGGTCAAACATGGATTTGAACATTTAAAAGTTATCAGGGCCAGTTGGACTCTTTAAAAGTGATTAGGGTCAGCTGGACCCTTTAAAAGTGATCAGGACCAACTGGTTCATATAAGACTCACAAATTAATACTTATGATGTTATTAATTGCCATTTTACACTACTTTATCCAAATTTTGATTTTTAATTTGTTATAATTTAATGTTATATTATGAGAATATTTTTATTTTTTAGTAATTATTAAATAATAAAAATTAAGAATTAAATAAATCAAAAATATTAAAATAACTATTAATTACTTAGGAGGGACAACACAATTGATCCCTCTTGTCCTAGTCAACGCTACATTCGGTCATATAAGTAGAATTTCCCAGGTAATTACTAAATAATTCAAATTAAAAATAAATAAAAACATATTTTTCAAAAGTTAGTTTACAAAAATCTTTTTGCGCTATTTCGAAACGGTATTATTCATTGTTTACCAATTTATTTTAAATTACAAAAAAAAATTATATATTATTCTACTTCAACTTTGTGCTGAAGTAGATATTTTTAGAAAATATATCCCAAAATAAATTATTTATGTTAGAAATAACTTATTGTGAGGAATAATTTATCGTGGTCCATACAAAAATTAGAGGTAGACTACAATACTTACTCCTCATTAAAGGTTAAAATAGTTTCGACTCATTTAGAAGTAACAATGCATCTGGTTACTCATGTCCAGGTCCACATTGCATTTGGGCCTTTAGAAGTGATCAAGGCCAGCTGGTTCACATAATACTCACAAATTAATATTTGTGATGTTATTAAAGGCATTTTACACTACTTTATTTAAATTTAGATTTTTAATTCGTTTCTATTTTCAATTTATATTATAAGAATATTTGTATTTTTGAGTAATTATTAAATAATAAAATTAAAAATTAAATAAATCTAAAATATTAATATAACTTTTAAAGAGTTTGAAGCGACAATGCAAATGATCCCTCCTATTCTAGTTCGTGCTAAATTTGGTCATCTAAGTACAGTATTTCCAAGTAATTATTAAATAATTGAAATTAAAAATAAATAAATAAATATTTTTCAAAAGTTAGTTTAAAAAAATATTGTTAAGCTATTCCATTCGAATTTGTAATTTTAATTTGTTTACCAATTTATTTTATCTTACAAAAAATATATTTTATATTATACAACTTCAACTATTTAATAAAGCAAATATTATTAAATTTATATATCCCAAAATAAACTTAAAATTAAATAAATTAGTTATGCCAAAAATACCTTATTGCGAGGAATAGTTTATTGACGCCCACACATAAATAACTAGTGGAGAACATTAATTATTTACCATTAAAGATTAAAATAGTTTTTGCTCATTTAGGAGTGACAATGCATCAGGCTACTCATGCCCTGATCCATCTTACATTCTGGCCTTTAAAAGTGATCAGTGTTAGTTGGCCCTTTAAAAGTGATTAGGGTTAGCTGATTCAGGTAAGACTAAAAAATTAATACTTATGATGTTATTAAAGCCTTTTATACTACTTTATTCAAATTTATATTTTTAATTTGTTTCTAATTAAATTTTATATTATGAGAAAATTTGTATTTCTGAGTAATTATTAAATAATAAAATTATAAATTAAATAAATCAAAATATATTAAAATAATTTTTAATTAGTTAGGAGTGACAATGCAATTGATTCCTCCTGTCTTAGTCCACCCTGCATTTGGTCAACTAAGTAGAATATTCCCAAGTAAATATTAAATAATTAAGATTCAAATTAAATAAATAAACATTTTTCATAAGTTAGTTTACAAAAATCTTTTTAAGTATTCAAATCTATATTTTTAATTTGTTTACCAATTTATTTTATCGTAAAACAAATTATGTATTAGTCTACTTCCACCTTTTACTTAGGCAAATATTTTTAGAAAAATAAATTTAAAATTAATTAAATTATTTACGTCAGAAATAACTTATTGTGAGAAATTATTTATTGGTGTCCATACATAAATTAGAAGTAGAGTAAATTACTTATTTCTCATCAAAGGTTAAAATAGTTTTGACTCATTTAAGAGTGACAATGCATTTGGTTACTCATGTCTTAGTCTCCCCGCATTTTGGTATTTAAAAGCGATCAGGGCGAGCTGGACCCTTTAAAAGTCACCAGGTCGACTGGTTCAGATAAGACTCACAAATTAATACTTATCATTTTATTAAAGCCATTTTTACTACCTCATTCAAATTTTGATTGTTAATTTGTTTATAATTTAATTTTATATTATGAGAATATTTGTATTTCTGAGTAGTTGTAAAATAATATAAATTTAAAATTAAATAAATCAAAAATATTAAAATAACTTTTAATTATTTAGAAGCGACAATGCAAATGATCCCTCCTATTCTAGTCCATGCTACATTTGACCATCTAAGTACAATACTTCCAAGTAATTATTAAATAATTAAAATTAAAAAAATATTTTTCAGAAGTTAGTTTTCAAAAATATTTTCACGCTCTAGCATTCGAATGTGTATTATAAATTTTTACCAATTTAATTTATCTTACAAAAAGTAATTGTGTATTAAACTATTTCCACTTTTTACTGATGTAAATATTATTAGAAAAATATATTCTAAAATAAATTTAAAATTATATAAATTATTTATGCCAGGAATAACTTATTGTGAGAAATAATTTATTTTGGTCCACACAAAAATTAGCCGCAGAAAGATATCAGGGCCTTTGGTCCACTCATGCACCGGTTCACCCTGCATTTGGGCCTTTGAAAGATATCAGGGCCAGTTGGACCTTTAAAAAGTGATCATTGTGAGTTTGTCTACATAAGACTCACAAATTAATACTTATGATGTTATTAAAGCATATTTATGCTACAATATTCAAATTCATATTTTTAATTTTTTTCCAATTTAATTTTGTATTATTTGTATTATGAGTAATTATTAAGTAATAAAAATTTAAACTTCAATAAATCAAAAATATCAAAAAAAAATTTAATTAGTTAGGAGGGACAATGCAATTGATCTCTCCTGTCTTAAGCTGCATTTGGTATATAAGTAGAATATTCCCAAGTAATTATTACATAATTAAAATAAATAAATAAATAAATAAATATTTTTTAGAAATTAGTTTTAAAAAATCCTTTTACGCTATTCCTCATTAAAGCTTAAAATAGTTTTAGCTCATTTAGAAGTGACAATGCATCTGATTACTCATGCCTTGGTCCACCCTGCATTTGGGAGTTTCAAATTGATCAGGGTCAGCTGACCGTTTACAACTGATCAGTGACAACAGATTCACATAAAATTCACAAATTAATACTTATGATGTTATTAAGGCCATTTTATACAAATTTATTCAAATTTTATTTTTAATTTGTTTCTAATTTAATTTTATATTATGGTAATATTTGTATTTTAAAGTAATTATCAAATATTAAAAATTAAATAAATCAAAATTATTAAAATAACTTTTCATTAGTTAGGAGGGACAATGCAATTGATCCCTCCTGTCCTAGTCCATGTTGCATTTGGTCATCTAAGTACATATTCTCAAGTAATTATTAAATAATTAAAAAAAAAAAATTTAGAAGTTAGTTTACAAAATATTTTTACGTTGTACCATTCTACTGTGTATTTTTAATTTGTTTACTAGTTTATTTTATCTTACAAAAACAAAATTGTATATTATTCTACTTCCACTTTTTCCTGAAGCAAATATTTTTTGTAAAATATATCTAAAAAATAAATTTAAAATTAAATAAATTATTTATGTCAAGAATAACTTATTGTGAGGAATTATTTATTGTTGTCTACACATAAATTACAAGTAGAATAAATTACTTATTTCTCATTAAAGGTTAAAATAGTTTTGACTCATTTAAGAGTGATAATGCATCTGGTTATTCATGTCTTGTTCTCCCTACATTTGGGTCTTTGAAAGTGATCAGAACGAGTTGTGCCCTTTAAAAGTAACTCACAAATTAATACTTATGATCTTATTAAAGTCATTTTTTACTACTTTATTAAAATTTTGATTTTTAATTTGATTGTAATTTTATTTTATATTATGAGAATATTTGTATTTCTGAATAGTTATAAAATAATAAAAATTTAAATTTTAATAAATCAAAAATATTAAAATAACTTTTAATTAGTTAGGAGCGACAACACAAATGATCCCTCGTATCCTAGTCCATACTACATTTGATAATCTAAGTACACAAATATAGTCAAATTTTGATTTTTAATCTGTTTCTAATTTAATTTTATATTATGGTAATATTTGTATTTTAGGGTAATTATCAAATATTAAAAATTAAATAAATAAAAAATATTAAATAACTTTTCATTAGTTAGGAGGGACAATGCAAATGATCCTCATGTCCTAGTCTATCCTACATTTGGTCATCTAAGTATAATATTCCCAAGTAATTATAATATAATTAAAATTAAAAATAAATAAATAAATATTTTTCAGAAGTTAGTTTAAAAAAATATTTTTACGCTAATCTACTCGAATGTGAATTTTTAATTTGTTTACCAATTTATTTAATCTTACAAAATGTAATTGTATATTATTCTACTTCAAATTTTTACTAAAACAAATATTTTTTAAAAAATATACCCCAAAATAAATTTAAAATTAAATAAACTATTTATCTCAGGAAAAACTTTTGTGAGGAATAATTTATTGTGGGTCACAAAGAAAATAAATAGTAGTGTAAATTACTTATTCCTTATTAAAGGTTAAAATAGTTTAGGCTCATTTAGAAGTGACAATGCATCTGGTTACTCATGTCCTGGTCCACAATGCATTTGGGCCTTTAAAAATGATCAGGGTCAGTTGACCCTTTAAAATTGATCAGCCGCAGTTGGTTCAGATAAAACTCAATAATTAATACTTATGAAGTTATTAAAGCCATTTTATACAAATTTATTCAAATTTTGATTCTTAATTTGTTTCTAATTTAATTTTATATTATGATAATATTTGTATTTTAGAGTAATTATAAAAAAATAAAAATTAAATAAATAAAAAAATATTAAAATAACTTTTCATTAGTTAGGAGGGACAATGCAATTGATCCCTCCTGTCTTAGTCCATGTTGTAGTTGGTCATCTAAGTAGAATATTCTTAAGTAATTATTAAATAATTAAAATTAAAAATAAATAAAGATATATTTTTCAAAAGTTAATTTACAAAAATCTTTTTACACTATACCATTCTATTATGTATTTTTAATTTGTTTGCCAATTTATTTTATCTTACAAAAACAAATTGTATATTATTCTACTTCCACATTTTACAGAAGCAAATATTTTTAGAAAAATATATCTTAAAATAAATTTAAAAATAAATAAATTATTTATGTCAGGAATAACTTATTGTGAAGAATTATTTATTGTTATCTACACATAAATTATAAGTAGAGTAAGTTACTTATTTCACATTAAAGGTTAAAATAGTTTTTGCTCACTTAAGAGTGACAAGGCATTTGATTACTCATGTCGTGTTTTCCCTACATTTGGGTTTTTAAAAGTGATTGGAACGAGTTAGGCCCTTTAAAAGTGATTAGGGTCACCCGGTTCATTTAAGACTCACAAATTAATACTTATGATCTTATTAAAGTCATTTTACACTATTTTATTCAAATTTAGATTTTTAGTTTGTTTCTAATTTAATTTTATATTATGAGAATATTTGTATTTCTAAGTAGTTATAAAATGATAAAAATTTTAAAAATCAAAAATATTAAAATAACTTATAATTAGTTAGCAGCGACAATGCAAATTATCCCTCTTATCCTAGTCCATGCTACTTTTGATCATATAAGTACAATATTCCCAAGTAATTCTTAAATAATAAAAATAAAAAACAAACAAATAAATATTTTTCAGAAGTTAGTTTACAAAAAATATTTTTACGCGCTATTCCATTCTAATGTGTATTTAAACTTGTTTCCCAATTTATTGTATCTTACAAAAAGTAATTGTGTACTAAATTACTTTCACTTTTTAATGATATAAATATTATTAGAAAAATATATCCCAAAATAATTTTAAAATTAAATAAATTATTTATGTCAGGAATAACTTATTGTGAGAAATAATTTATTCTGGTCCACACAAAAATTAGCAGCAGAATAAATTACCTCTTCCTCATTAAAAGTTAAAATAGTTTTTGCTCATTTAAGAGTAAGAATGCATTTGGTTACTTATGCCTTGGTCCCCCCTGCATTTGGGCCTTTAAAAGAGATCAGGGCCAGTTGGACCCATAAAAAGTGATCAATGTCAGTTTGTCTACATAAGACTCACAAATTAATATTTATGATGTTCTTAAAGCCATTTATACTAAGATATTCAAATTCAGATTTTTAATTTGTTTATAATTTAATGATATATTATGAGAGTATTTGTATTTCTGAGTAATTATTAAATAAAAAATATTTAAACTTAAAAAAGTAAAAAATATCAAAATAACTTTTAATTAGTTAGGAGGGACATTGCAAATGATACCTCTTGTCTAGAGTTGTCAAAATAGGTTGGAACTCGTGAGCCAACCCGACTCACCACGGGTTTGGACCGGGTTGGGTTAAATTTTTTTTACAAATTTCAATACGTGTTGATTTTTGACTCGGGTCATCATGATTGAACCTGTACTGAACCAGGTTGGCTCACCAACCCACAAATAAAGGGTCACACAAGTGTTTTATGTTAAGTTGGGCTTTGCATTTGGGTCATGTTAAGTTGTTTTTTTAGCTAACACATAAATTATTTATATTTTAATTAGAATTAAATTTAGTTTTGAATAAAAAAATAAAAAAAAAATATTTTTTTAATTAAGCTAGCCCGTGAGACAACCAGTTTAACTCACCAACCCGTGGTGAGTCGAGTCAGGTTCAAATTTTTTTGGCTCGCTAATAAGTGAGTCGGGTTGAGTTTACTCACTAAGTTATCAACCCGTGGTGGGTCGAATTGGATCAGGCCGATTTACCCATTTTGACAACTCTACTCCTGTCCTAGTCTATGCTGCATTTGATCATCTAAGTAGAATATTTTGAAGTAAATATTATATAATTAAATTTAAAATAAATAAATAAATATTCTTTGGAAGATAATTAAAAAAAAATCTTTTTACGCTATTCCACTTAAATGTGAATTTTTAATTTGTTTACCAATTTATTTTATCTTACAAAAAGTAATTATATATTATTCTACTTCCACTTTTTACTAAAGCAAATATTTTTAGAAAACTATATCCCAAAATAAATTTAAAATTAAATAAATTATTAATGTCAGGAATACCTTATTGTGAGGAATAATTTATTGTGGTCCACACATAAATTAATAGTAGAATAAATTACTTATTCCTCATTAAAGGTTAAAATAGTTTTGGCTCGTTTAGGAGAGACAATGCATCTGGTTACTCATGTCCTGATCCACCCTGCATTTGGGACTTTAAAAGTGATAAGGATCAAAGAACTCTTTAAAACTGACCAGGGCCAACTGCTTCACATAAGACTCACAAATTAATACTTATGATGTTATTAAAGCCATCTTATACTACTTTATTCAAATTCAAATTTTTATTTTGTTTCTAATTTAATTTTACATTATGAGAATATTTGTATTTATGAGTAATTATAAATTAATAAAAATTAAAATTAAATAAATAAAAAATACCAAAATAACTTTTATTTAGTTAGGGGGACAATGCAATTGACCCGTCCTGTCCTAGTCCATGCTGCATTTGGTCATCTAAGTAGAATATTCCCAGGTAATTATTAAATAATTAAACTTCAAAATAAATAAATAAATATTTTTTAGAACTTAGTTTAAAAAAATCTTTTTACGCTATTCTATTCAAATGTGTATTTTTAATTTGTTTAACAATTTATTTTATCTTACAAAAAGTAATTGTATATTAAACTACTTCCACTTTTTACTTAAGTAAATACTATTGGAAAAATATATCCCAAAATAAATTTAAAATTAAATAAATTGTTGATGTTAGGAATAACTTATTGTGAACAATAATTTATTGTGGTCCACATAAAAATTAGCAATAGAATAAATTACTTATTCCCCATTAAAGATTAAAAAACTTTTGACTCTTTTAGGAATGACAATGCATATGGTTAGTCATGCCTTGTTCTACCCTACATTTGGACCTTTAAAAGTGATCAGGGCCAGCTGGGCCCTTTAAAAGTGACCAGGACCTGCTGGTTCATATAAGACTCATAAATTAATACTTATGATGTTATTAAAGCAAATTTAACTACTTTATTCAAATTTTGATTTTTACTTTGTTTTTAATTAGTTTTACATTATTAGAATATTTGTATTTCAGAATAATTATAAAATAATAAAAATTAAAAATTAAATAAATCCAAAATATTAAAATAACTTTTATTAAGATATGAGGGACAATGTAATTAATCCCTCTCTTCCTAGTCCATGTTGCATTTGGTCATCTAGGTAGAATATTCTCAAGTAATTATTAAATAATTAAAGTTAAAAATAAATAAATAAATATTTTTCAGAAGTTAGTTTACAAAAATCTTTTTATGTTGTTCCATTCAAATGTGTATTCTTAATTTGTTTATCAATTTATTTTATCTTAAAAAAATTTATATTATTCTACTTCTACTTTTTACTGAAGCAAATATTTTTAGAAAAATATATCTCAAAATAAATTTAAAATTAAATAAATTATTTATGTGAGGAATAACTTATTGTGAGGAATAATTTATTGTCGTCCACACAGAAATTAGAAGTAGAGTAAACTACTTATTCCTCGACAGGATAAAATGGTTTCGACTCATTTATGACTGATAAGGCATCTGGTTACTCATGTCCTGGTCCACCCTGCATTTGGGCCTTTACAAAGGATCAGGGTCAGCTAGGCCCTTTAAAAGTGATCACGACCAGCTGGTTCATATAAGACTCACAAATTAATACTTATGATGTTATTAAAGCCATTTTAACTACTTTATTCATATTTTGATTTTTAATTCGTTTCTAATTTAATTTTATATTATGAAAATATTTGTATTTCTTAGTAATTCTTAAATAATAAAAATTAAAAACTAAATAAATTAAATATGTTAAACTAACTTTTAATTATTTAGGATGTGCAATGCAATTGATCCCTCCTGTTCTAGTCCATGCTACATTTGGTCATATAAGTAGAATATTCTCAAGTAATTATTAAATAATTCAAATTAAAAATAAATACATAAATATTTTTTAAAAGTTAGTGTACAAAAAAAAATTACGTTATTCCATTCAAACGTGTATTTTTAATTTGTTTACCAATTTATTTTATCTTACAACAAATATTTGTATATTATACTACTTCCACTTTTTACTGAGGCAAATATTTTTAGACAAATATATCCCAAAATAAAGTTAAAATTAAGTAAATTATTTATGTCAAGAATAACTTACTGTGATGAATAATTTATTGTGGGTCACACAAAAATTAGCAGTAGAATAAATTGCTTGTTTCTCATTAAAAGTTAAAATAGTTTTGGCTCGTTTAGGAGTGACAATGCATTTGGTTACTCATGTCCTGGAACACCCTGCATTTGGGCTTTTAAAGGTCATCCGTGTCAGCTAGGCCCCTTAAAAGTGATCAGGCCAATTGGTTCATATAAAACTCACAAATTAATATTTATGATGTTATTGAAGCCATTTTATACTACTTTATTCAAATTCAGATATTTAAATTGTTTTTAATTTAATTTTATATTATGAGAATATTTGAATTTCTGAGTAACTATTAAATAGGAAAAATTAAAAACTAAAGGTTAAAATACTTTTTTGGTCCCAATTTTCGTCAAAATTTGTCAAATAAGTCTTAATTTTGGTTTTGTGTTCAAATAGGTTCCAAATTTCATCAATTTTGTTCAATTAGGTCCTTTTTTGCTAACATCGTTTAAATCATTAACGACCATGAACAGCGACTGCCACGTATCACTTCGTGGTTTTTTTTTAATTTTTTTATTTTCTTTAATTTGTTTTTTATTTTTTTAAATGTTTATGTGTCAACTCAACAACGTGCCATGTGTCAAAGTCAATGCTCTATATTTAATTAGATTTCTATATTTGTTATTTTTGTTTCAATTTAGTCCCAATTTTTGTTAACATGAACCAATTTGGTCCCATTCCACATTGAAACCAAATTTATTTTTTATATTAAAATTCACATCATTATAACTTTGATATAAAAATTAAATTTGGTCACATTTTCGACAGGGACAAAATTTGTCAATTTTAAACAAAATTTGCATTAAATTGAACAAAAATAACAAATATAAGGACCAAATTGAATATAGAACATTGACTTTGACATGTGACATATTGGGTTGACACATGGACATTTAAAAAATAATTCAAATTAAAAATAAATATATAAATATTTTTAAGAAGTTAGTTTAAAAAAATATTAACTTATTCCATTTGAAGATGTATTTTTAATTTATTTACCTATTTATTTTATCTTACTACAAAAATTGTATATTATTCTACTTCAACTTTTGATAGAAGCAAATGTTTTTAGAAAAATATATCCCAAAATAAATTCAAAATTAAATAAAATATTTATGTGAGGAATAACTTATTGTGAGGAATAATTTATTGTGGTCCACACAGAAATTAGCAATAGAATAAATAATTGATTTCTCATTCAAGATTAAAATAGTTTTGGCTCATTTATGAGTGATAATGGATTTGGTTCTTCATGTCCTGGTCCACCCAACATTTGGGCCTTTTTAAAGTGATAGTGGTCGACTTAGCCCTTTAAAAGTGATCACGGCTAGCTAGTTCACATAAGACTCAAAATTTAATGCTTATGATGTCATTAAAGTCATTTTATACTACTTTATTCAAATTCAGATTTTTAAAATTTTTCTAATTTAATTTTATATTATGAAAATATTTGAATTTATGAGTAATTATTAAATAATAAAAAATAAAAAATAAATAAATTAAAATAACTTTTATTTAGTTAGGAGGGACAATGCAATTGATCCCTCTTATCCTAGGTTACGCTGCATTTCCTCATCTAAGTAGAATATACCAGAGTAATTATTTTATAATTAACATTAAAAATAAATAAATATTTCTATGAAGTTAGTTTACAAAAATATTTTTATGCTATTCCATTCAAATGTGTATTTTTAATTTCTTTACAAATTAACTTTATCTTGCAAAAAATAAATTGTATATTATACTATTTTCATTTTTTTACTGCAGCAAATAATTTTTAGAGAAATTTATCCAAAAATAAATTTAAAATCAAGTAAATTATTTTTGTTAGAAATAACTTATTGTGTGGAATAATTTATTTTGGTTCACACAAAAATTAGCAGCAGAATAAATTACTTATTCCTCATTAAAAGTTAAAATAGTTTTGGTTTATTTAGGAGGGACAATGCGTTTGGTTACTCATGCCTTGGTCCACTTCGCATTTGGACACTTAAAAGTGATCAGGGTCAGTTGGACCCCTTAAAATTGATTACGGTCAGTTGGTTCATATAAGACTCACAAATTAATACTTATGATGTTATAAAAGTTATTTTATACTACTTTATTCATATTTATATTTTTTATTTGTTTCAAATTTAATTTTATATTATGAGAATATTTATACTTTTTTTTGTAATTATTAAATAGTAAAAATTGAAAATTAAATAAATAAAAAATATTAAAATAACTTTTATTTTGTTAGGAGGGATAATGCAATTAATCCCTCATATCCTAGTCTGTAACGTCCCATTTAATTATTAAACGAAATTAAAGGAAAACGTCACGCAAACGATAGTGCAGTAGCGTAGTCTTGGGGTTCTTAACCCAACCCCTACAACCTGGGCACACCACGATGCCAACGGAAACTAGATACAAGTTTAACAAAGAGTGTAGCGAAGAAATGCATAAAGCGATACGTGGGCCATAGCCCTAAAGCAAACATGAAGAAAATAACTCCAGCCCAGATGGCTAAGCAACGGAATCACCATTCCCTTGTTGACCACGAGAACCTCGCCCATCTGCTCCCATCAATCAAATTGATGATCATCGCAAGAAAGAACAGCCACATACAATACAACCATACAACAAAACGGGTAAGCTAGAGCCATTAACATATTCCTCATACAGTCAAATATATTTTCATCATCCCATATTCATATAACAACCAAGCATGTTATTACTCTTCATTCAATACACTACGACTCGACTTGACTCATCCGGATACGTATAACCTGATCGGATTCAGCGAATGCTTACACTTGTGGTGTATACCTCTACTCACTCCCGAGCTATGTGTTACAAGTGTTACAATGAATCAAATTTCCTTCACCGCAAGGTTAGCCCTTAATGAATTTCAGGCCTCCTGCTCCTCTCACCACAGGAGTCAGTCCGCTCTAAGTGAGACTAACTGACTCCTTAGAGTCTTAGGATGCAGTCCTTACCTTGAATCCTTACCTGGTTATACAGATGGGGCACCACCATGGCACCCACTAACAGGGGCCATGAAATTACGTCCCGACCACTGAAGCGCAACCCCGGAGGTCCCACCTAGAGACCCCAAGGAATTACACGCTGACACGGACCAACATTCATAAAGCAGCAGTAAGAGAACATCAAAATCATATTTACAATTCCATACCAATCCCTGAGATTAATTCCTCATACGCATCACATTTTGAATCCATACATCTGATCATCACCATCCCATGAGTCTAGGGCCTCATCTCATATCAATACCATGTTCCTTTAGTTCCAAAACACTCATTCGTCTCACATGTCAAGTTCCCACAACACCCATCATTCATCATTTATGAATCATGTCGCGCATACATATCAATCATTTAGGCATATATCCATACATATATACATGTATCTCATCACGACAGTCATACCCATACAATTCCAATCATAATAGTGTAAACACATAACCAAACACAGAGCAATCTCGCCCAATCCCTCGCTCAGGCGAGACATTCTTGCTCAGGCGAGTCCCCTTCGCCTAGGCGAGGGCTCGAAAAGGGCATCAGGAAGCAACGCAGGATCTCGCTTAGGCGAGACCTCTCTCGCCTGGGCGAGATGCTCGCTCGCTCAAAATAAGGAGTGGGTCGCCTGGGCGACCACTCGCATAAACTGGTCTAGGCGAGCCCCTGTTTGTCTCGCCTAGGCGAGACTGGCTTGCCTGAGCGAGATTAACAGATCTCGCCACTGTTTCACCTGCAACAGCCATGTTTTCCAACCAAACAACTCATGCAAGATACTCTCACGCATCAAAACGAAAGATCGGACCATAAAATCAACAACCAACTCATACACAGTTCAAAAGAATGACTCGAAACTATAAACCCCTAACTTCCCGTACCTGGAAGAGGGCTAACGGAGCTTCGACACGGGACCTCGGGGCGCAACAACTCAAGGATGGCTCGCAGAATTGGCAGGACAGTGAAATGGAACCAGGGAAACCGAGTTAACGGAGGCTTTTAATCGAAAATACAAAACAAGATAGCAAAAGGGAACTAGCACGGCTGGGAGAGACACTTACATGGAGTAGAAGTTCCTTTAGCTTACGTGACAGTGGAACAAAACCCTGGCGGAGGGAGGTGACGTCTGCAGCTCAAGTTCTCTGAAATGGAGTGAAAATGTGACTTAGGGCAACTGGAAAGGACTTTATCTACTGGGCCAGCCCTTTAGGCCCACTTACAAGGACAACCCTTTAGTTTAGGGCAGAAATAGTAAAGTGAATTTTTATGGGCCTTACATAGTCCATGCTACATTTTGTCATATACGTAGAATATTCCAAAATAATTATTAAATAATTTAAATTATAAATAATTAAATCAATATTTTTCAGTAGTTTACAAAAATATTTTTACGTTATTCCATTAGAATGTGTATTTTATATTTGTTTACAAATTTATTTTATATTACGAAAAAAATTGTATATTATTCTACTTACACCTTTTACCGAAGCAAATATTTTTAGATAAATATATCCTGAAATAAATTATTTATGTCAGAAATAACTTATTATGAGGAATAATTTATTGTGGTCCACAGAAAAATTAGCAGCAGAATAAATTACTTATTTCTCTTAAAAGTTAAAATAATGTTGGCTCATTTAGGAGTAAGAATGCCTGCATTGGGCCTTTAGAAGAGATTAGGGTTAGCTGGTTCACATAAGACTCACAAATTAATACTTATGTGTTTTTAAAGTCATTTTATATTGCGTTATTCAAGTCTAGATTTTTAATTTGTTTTTAAATTAATTTTATATTACAAGAATATTTGTATTTCTCAGTAATTATTAAATAACAAAAATTAAAAATCAAATAAATCGAAAAATATGAAAATAACTTTTAATTAGTTAGGAATGGCAATGATTTTGATCCTCCCGACCCAGTCCACGCTACATTTGGTCATCTAAGTATAATATTCAAAAGTAATTATTAAATAATTAAAAATAAAATTAATAAATACATATTTTTGAGAATTTAGTTTACAAAAATGTTTTTACATTATTTGTTCCAAATGTGTATTTTTAATTTGTTTACCAATTTATTTTATCTTACCAAATAAAATTACATATTATAGTATTTCAACTTTTTATAGAAACAAGTATTCATGGAGAAACTTATCCCAAAATAAATTCAAGATTAAATAAATTATTTATGTCATGAATAACTTATTGTGAGGAATAATTTATTGTGGTCCACACAGAAATTAGCTGTAAAAATAAATTACCTATTTCTTATTAATGGTTAAAATAGTTTTGGCTTATTTAGAAGTGACAATGCATCTGGTTACTCATGTCCTGATCTATCCTACATTTAGGCCTTTAAAAGTTATCAGTGCCAACTAAGCCCTTTAAAAGTGACAGGGATCAACTGGTTCACATAAGACTCACAAATTAATACTTATGGTGTTATTAAAACCATTTTATACTACTTTATTCGAATTTTGAGTTTTAATTTGTTTCAAAATTAATTTTATATTACGAGAATATTTGTATTGTTGAGTAATTATTAAATAATAAAAATTAAAAATTAAAAATATTAAAATATTAAAATAACTTTTAATTAGTCAAGAGGGACAATGCAATTGATTCATCCTGTCCTAGTCCATGCTACATTTGGTCATCTAAGTAGAATATTTCCAAGTAATTATTAAATAATTCAAATTAAAAATAAATAAATAATTTTCAAAATTTAGTTTACAAAAATATTTTTATGCTATTCGATTCAAATGTGATTTTTAATTTGTTTACAAATTTATTTTATCTTACAAAAATAAATTATATATTATACTACTTCCACTGTTTAGTGAAGCAAAGTTTTATAGAGAAATTCATGCCAAAATAAATTTAAAATTAAATAAATTATTTATTTCAATAACAATTTATTGTGAAGAATAATTTATTGTGGTCCAAACAGAAATTAACAATAGAATAAATTATTTATTATTTATTAAAGGTTGAAATAGTTTTGGCTCATTTAGAAGTGAGACTGACACTCGTTAATCATGTCCTGATCCATCATGTATTTGGGCCTTTAGAAGTGATCAAGGCCAGCTTAACCTTTGAAAGTGGTCAGGGTCATCTTATTTACATAAGATTCACAAAACAATACTTATGATCTTATTAAAGTCATTTTATACTACTTTATTCAAATTTTTAATATGTTTCTAATTTAATTTTATATTATGAGAATATCTGTTTTATGAGTAATTATTAAATAATAAAAATAAAAATTAATACAATTAAAAATATTAAAATAACTTCGATTTACTCAGGAGGGACAAGTCCTAGGCCACCTGCATTTGCTCATCTAAGTAGAATATTCCAAAGTAATTATTTAAAAATTAAAATTAAAAAAAATAAAAATAAATATTTTTCAAAAGTTAGTTTACAAAAATATTTTTATGCTATTCCATTGGAATGTGTATTTTTAATTTGTTTACCAATTTATTTTATCTTACAAAAAAGAATTGTACATTATACTAATTCCACTTTTTACCGTAAGGTTAATCATGTCTTGGTCCACCCTGCATTTGGACCTTTAAAAAGAGATTAAGACTAGTTGGATCCTTAAAAAGTGAATGGTCAATTGGTTTACATAAGACTCATAAATTAATACTTATGTGGTTTTAAAGCCATTCTATACTATTTTATTCAAATTTAGATTTTTAATTTGTTTCTAATTTAATTTTATATTATCAGAATATTTGTATTTCTCAGTAATTATTAAATAATAAAAATAAAAAATAAAATAAATCAAAAATATGAAAATAACTTTTAATTAGTTAGGAAAGACAATAAATTTGATCCCTCCTGTCCTAGTCCACACTACTTTTGGTAATCTAAGTAGAATATTCAAAAGTAATTATTAAATAATTAAAATAAAAAATTAATAAATACATATTTTTCAGAATTTAGTTTATAAAAATCTTTTTATGCTATTCGATACTAATGTGTATTTTTAATTTGTTCACTAATTTATTTTATCTTAAAAAAAATACATATTATACTACTTCCACTTTTTATTGAAATAAATATTCATATATAAATTTATCCCATAATAAATTTAAGATTAAATAAATTATTTATATTAGGAATAACTTATTGTGAGGAATAATTTATTGTAGTCAACACATAAATTAGCTATAAAGATAATGTTCTGGTCCATCTTGCATTTGGACCTTTAAAAATGATCAAGACCGAAGTTTTACTGTAACAAATATTTTTAAGAGAAATATATCCCAAAATAAATTTATGATTTAATAATTTATTTATGTCAACAATAACTTATTGTGAGGAATAATTTATTGTGGTTCATACATAAATTAGTAGTAGAGTAAATTATTTATTCCTCATTGAAGGTTAAAATAGTTTTGGCTCATTTAGGAGTGAGAATGCATCTGATTACTCATGTCATGATCCACCTTGTATTTGGGCCTTTAAAATTGATCAGAGCCAACTGAACCCTTTAAAGGTGATCAGGTCCAACTGGTTCACATAAGACTCACAAATAATTATTTATGTTGTTATTAAAGCCATTTTTTACTACTTTATTCAAATTTAGATTTTTAATTTGTTTCTAATTTAATTTTATATTATGAGAATGTTTATATTTCTGAGTAATTATTGAACAATAAAAATTAAAAAATAAATAAATCAAAAATATTAAAATAACTTTTAATTAGTTAGGAGGGACAATGCAATTGATATCTCCTATCCTAGTCCATTTTGCATTTGATCATCTAAGTAAAATATTACTAAGTAATTATTAAATAATTAAAAATTAAAATAAATAAATAAATAATTTTCAGAAGTTAGTTTCAAAAATCTTTTTATGTTATTAGACTCAAATGTGTAATTTGAATTTGCTTACCAATTTGTTTTATCTTACAAAAAATAATTGTATATTATACTACTTCCACCTTTTACTGAAGCAAAATTTTTTAGAGAAATGTATCCAAAAATAAATTTCAAATTAAATAAATTATTTATGTGAAGAATAATTTATAGTGGTCCATACAGAAATTAGCAGTATAGTAAAATATTTATTTCTCATTAAAGGTTAAAATTGTTTCAGCTCATTTAGGAGTGACAATCCATACGGTTACTCATGTCCTGGTCCATCTTGCATTTAAGCCTTTAAAAATTATTAAAGCCAGTTGGGTCCTTGAAATATGATCAAGGCTAGTTTGTTCACATATAACTCACAAATTAATACTTATGATGTTATCAAAGCCATTTTAAAGTACTTTATTCAAATTTAGACTTTTATTTGTATCTAATTTAATTTGATATTACAAGAATATTTGTATTTCTGATTAATTATTAAATATTAAAAATTAAAAATTGAATAAATCAAAAATATTAAAATAACTTTTAATTAGTTAGGAGGAAAATTGCAATTGATCCCTCCTATCCTAGGCCAAGCTACATTTGTTCATTTAAGTAGAATATTTCCAAGTAATTATTAAATAATTAAAATTAAAAATAAATAAATAATTTTTAGAAATTAGTTTATAAAAAACTCTTTATGTTATTATATTTAAATGTGTATTTTTAATTTGTTTACCAAATTATTTTATCTTACAAAAAAAATTGTATATTATACTACTTCCACTTCTTACTTAAGCAAATTGTTATACAGAAATTTATCTTAATATAATTTTAAAATTAAATAAATTATTTATGTTAGGAATAACTTATTACGAGAAATAAATTATTGTGCTTCACACAAAAATTAGCAGTAGAGTAAATTACTTATTTCTCATTAAATGTTAAAATAGTTTTGGCTCATTTAGGAGTAATAATGCATTTCATTACTCATGTCCTGGTCCACCCTGCATTTGGGTCTTTAAAAGTGATCAGGGCCAGTTGGGACCTTTAAAAGTGATTAGAGTCAGCTAGTTCACGTAAGACTCACAAATTAATATTTATAATGTTATAAAAGTAATTTTATACTATTTTATTCAAATTTAGATTTTTATTTTTATTTTTTAATTTTATTTTATGAGAATATTTGTATTTCTGAATAATCATTAAATAATAAAAATTCAGAATTAAACAAATAAAGATATTATATATAACTTTGATTTGATTAGGAGTGATATTCATCTTCCAATATTAGGCTTCCCTGCATTTGATTATCTAAATAGAATATTCACAAATAATTATTAAATAATTATAATTAAAAATAAATAAATAAATATATTATATTAATGAAATAATGAATCAAAATATTTAGTTACATTCAAATTTCAAATGACACTGTACAAGAATAAAAGATTATAAAATAGTTTGACAATTTTAGACATAGTTGTCAGCTCATACAAACTACACATTATGCTAGACATAGTTTGACAAGTTTAGATGTGATGTAAGTAGATCCACGTGACTTGTCCCCACACTCATCCTTAAATTCAATAAGTTGAATTCAAAAGCGTACAAAATAATATTGTATTTTTTAAAATTTGAAAATAATATATATATATATATATATATATATATATATATTATGATTTATATATCAAATAACTTAATCTAAAAAGTTAAAATTAATTTCATTATCTTAAATTTTAATTTCTTTTTAATTTTAATCTTTTAAGTTGGACAAAATAACTTATTCACCTTACTTAAATAATGTCAGCTATTTTAATATTCTAATTTGTCTTTAACAAAATTTAATAAATAATATAATTATAATGTACTATGCACATTTTTACTTTTATTATTATTATTGGTTAGGATAAAGTTTTTTGACAAATAACTGAAAAAATGTATAACAAGATTAAATTTAATCAATAAAATCTTAAAAGAATCTCTTGAAACCGTTCACTAAATGATTACAAATAAAATAAAATATAAAAATCACAATCTATTAAAAAAGATAAAAGAATGCAAGAGTAAGAAAAATGGTAAAGAAAAAAAAAATGATAATTCAGTTATTCTCAAATGTGCATTTTGTTTCAAGTACTACATCACCGGTCAAATTATTTCATTAATCTTAAATGTTTATATTACACACACTTTATAAACAAAGTTACAATTTTACCAATCTTAACACTTCATATTAGATACATTTCCTAAGCAAAAATACAATCACTCAACATATATGCAATTTTTCCAAAAAAACATATATAAATAGTTAAAAATATATTTAATTTTTATTTTAAATATTAATTTGTTATTTTATTTTTTAGTTGAATTTGAATATTTATTAAGAACAATATAATCAATTATTTCTAATACTAATTAATTATTTATGAACTCTTTATTTCTTGGTATTCATATAATTTTGAATATTATTTAAAGTAGCATATTATTATATTTATAATAATCAATTATAGTATAGGATAATTAAATATATGCACAAACACAATTGTAGGTATTGCTAGAAACTAACTATGTAAGTGATCATTATATTCTAAAACTTTCCAAAAAGATTTTGGGTTTTATAGAAGATATATACATAAAAATTATGTAATAGATAAACCTAAATTAATGTATGACACACTAACACTCACAAGAAGAAACAAAATCAACCCTCCATCATTATTTTTAAGCAGATAACCAAAACATCAATCTTTTACTCTAAGAAAAGATCTTCAAAAGTCTTTATCAATCAAAATAAAATTAAATGAATTGGAGTACTTTGTATTCCACATTGCTTTTAAGGATGCCTATGGGAGATTAGTGGCTTTGTATGGACATTATTGATTCTATTGAGGTTTTTTTTTTTTTTTTTAATGAGTTTTTGTTTAAATGCATGAATGACCAATTAATTACTGATAAATTAATTACAAATATGTTGTGGTCCAACATTATATGTCATGAATAAAGTCTAACACAGATTATGTATCCTTAGCATATAATTATCAACTACTCACTATATTGTTGTTGTTAGAATCAGTAGTTAGTTATTCAATGAAAATAAATTAAATTAATTAACTTTTAATCCTTTTCTAGTACATTTTCAAATGTGAATCCATTCACTAAGGTTTAGTGGGAAACCAATGGCATTCTAAGAACATGGTTTGATGGATGATGAGAATAGCATCACTTGCAAGTAACATTGTGTGGTCCACGGTGGACCATAAGAGACAAATTGATTGCTTATTTCTCATTAATCAAGTTTAACCTAAACTAATTTCATAATTTTTAAGATATTTAAATATGTTAAATTTAAATTGATATTTTTATATTGATTTATTTATAAAAATATTATTTAGATAAATTCTTTAAATTTATGGAATTTTATTTTTGAATTTAAATAAAATATTTTAATTACCATTAAATGCAAAAAATAAAAATGTTTAAATACTAAATAAGTATTTAATAATTAAAAATATTAATACTGAATATCCTTTTAAGTTAATCTTGGTTAATATATATATTTTTCAAATTTTATTAAAATATTTTTAGAAACAATTTGTAATCACAATTTGAAAAACCAAATTTAGAGAGTAGAAAATAAAACTCAAATAGTTAAACTATTATGCAACACTGAATTTTACTTATTTAATCTTAATTATGTGAATTAATTCTCCATTGATGAAAAAACAAAAATACAAAATCGAGAGAAGAGGATGAGTCAAAACAAGAGAAAAAAAAAGATTAAGAAATAATTCTAAAATTGAAAATTAAGCATATGATCTTTTTTATAACTATATAGGACATTTAGGTTATACATAAGCTCTAAAATCTAAAGTTTAGTTATAGGTTCATAAGTGTAGTCACAAAAGTCTAAACAAAATAAGGAGAATTGAATTCATATGTTTTATTTTTTTACAAAAATTTAATAAATCTGCCTTAACTTTAAAGTAGTCATAGAAAATAGTGTAGAACTACAAATCTATAAAGACATGTTCTTTTGAATCCCTAAAAATATAGAATCCAACATAACTAAAATTTGTCAAAAATAATATCGTAAAAAAATTATAATCAAAATAATGAGCTAAAGTGTGATGAGCTTAAAATTACAAAACTAAAATAAATATGTACACTAAATACATTAGTTTTGGTAATTTAGATTTAGTATTAGTTCTTTTTATTATGTATATAGATACTTAAATAAATGTTATTGTTTTTGTGTCTGATTATTTATGATATATACATTAAATTTGACAATTTTAGTTGTTTACATAAGTTTATAGTGATTAAGAAACACAAGGAACAATATTGTTAATTTATTTTGAGATGTTCAATCTTTAGGAAAGTCATAAAATCACTAATAATTAATTGTGTTAAGTTTATAATTATTAACATAAGCAAATAAATTATAATATAATTAGTTATTACTTCAAATAATCAATTAATTTATTTTACTATTGGATTTATATATTAATTCAAGAAAACTATAATTGATTATCATTTACAATAATCAATTTACTCTTTTGTTTGAAAAAAAAAAGAGAGTTTCTCCTCAAATTGAAAGATAAGATGAGAATTGAGTTTATATGAAAAACTTAAAATATTTTGTTTAGATGATTTCTTATTTTAGAAAAACAATTTGAATTATATTATGAAGAAGAATCATTAAATCATTCGATAACACCAAGTTTTTTAAAAAAAGTTTTCTTCTTTCTGTACTTGATTAGAAAATTACATCTAAGATAATATCCTTCTAACTCATTTTTTTTAGTGTGTTTTCACCTAAGTTTGGTGTGTTGTTAGCGTTTTCACACTTAGTTGTGTTTAGTGTTCAAGAACTTTATATTATTAAATGTGTTACATGTTATTTGTGCTAGAGTGTATGTAAACTTGTGTTATTTTAATAATAGTGGAAATTTTATCTTAGGTTGATTGAACTGAAATTAGATGTAGATTTAAGAATAATCAAAACAATATAAAAGTATGTTGTGTTATTTATATCTCTTTTTTAACTATTTGTCATTATTATTTTCTCTTATTAGCATATAAAGGGTATTTAAATTGCTTGTAAATTAAAAGATTTCATTTTATTTTATTGAAAGACAACACTTTTTTTTTGAACTAATTTATCCCCTCTCTATCTTGTAAAACCTTTTTGATTTTCATTTTTACAATCGATACTAAAGATTTTGCGTGTATATAATTGTACAAAGACACCAGTTGGCAAACAGGATGTTCTTTTTATTAATTAATCTTAGAATTAGGTTGGTCAACCTATGTCATTTGTAGGAAATCATTCATGCATGTGGAGTTTCTAATCTTCATAGTCATGTCTTGTATTATGAGTTTTTGTTTGTATGTTTTGGCTTCTTAAGAACACTAAGAAGGTAGACAATTTGTTATTTGGAAGTTCATATAACTTTGAATGAATCTTGCATGTCTTTGTTCATCTCAATAATATATAATCTTATTGATATTGAGTGTAACATTAGCTCTTCATAGCCTAAACATGTTATTTAACATCAAAATAATAATCGTAGGTGTTGTTTTAGTAACTACTAGATCGTATATACTAGAATGTATGAAAATAATATTATGGAATTATTATGAAGAATAAGGCAATACTTGTTGCAGGATATAGTTAAGAAGAAAAAATTGACTATGATGAAATTTATGTTCTATTTGCAGGACTTGAAATTATCAGACTACTATTTATCTATGGTTTATCAATGAATTTCAAGTTTTTTCATATGGATGTAAAACAAATGCAATTTTTAAATGATTATATCAAAGAATAAGTGGGTGTTAAGAAGTCACCAAGTTCTATTGACTTGGAATATCCAAATCATAACTTTAAATTGAAGAAAATTCTATATGGTTATAAGAAAGTTCGAGATCATGGTATGAAAGGTTAGATAATTACTTAATTGAGAATGATTTCAAAAGTGGTAACATTGATTCTATTATATTAATGAAGAAGTCTTTGAGTGAGATTTTTTCAATTCATATTCTTGTTGTTGATATAATTTTGTACTCAATTCAAAATTCGAAGTGAAGATTTTGCTAGTATTGTGTGAAGGGAATTTGAAATTTCCTTAATGAGAGAATAATTTTCTTTTTTGGTGTCAAAATTAAACAACTAATACTTTACCTTTTCATCAGTCAAATCAAGTACTTTTTTAAGTCCTTAAGAAGTTTGCCATAAAAAACTCATAGGAATAAAAAAAAACAATGATTAACACATGTTATTCGGATGTTGATGAAAAGGTAAATTTATTTATGAAGAAGTCTTGGAGTGAGATTTTTTCAATTCATATTCTTGTTGTTGATATAATTTTGTACTCAATTCAAAATTCGAAGTGAAGATTTTGCTAGTATTGTGTGAAGGGAATTTGAAATTTCCTTATTGAGAGAATAATTTTCTTTTTCGGTATCAAAATTAAACAACTAATACTTTACCTTTTCATCAGTCAGATCAAGTACTTTCTTAAGTCCTTAAGAAGTTTGCCATGAAAAACTCAAAGGAATAAAAAAAATAATGATTAACACATGTTATCCGGATGTTGATGAAAAGGTAAATTTATTTATACTCAACTATTAATATGCTTTATATTATGCATAATATTTTGTGGCTTCGCTATCCTAGTGGTGCATCTATTAGCCTTATGGCTTATTCAAATTATGGCTTCGAGATTGTAATATGTATAGAAAGTATTTGTGGTACATGACAAATGATGAGTATTATTGTTGGAAGTTGTTGTGCTCAAATATTTTGGATGAAACATTAACTAGAAGACTACATCCTTTGTTACCATATTCCTTAAAAGTATAATAACACTATATATATGAACTCAACATAAGTGGTGTGAAAAATTGATTAGATACATAAGAAAATGAGGGTTGAATTGTATATTGATACTAAGTCTTAGTTAGGAATGATTGTATTCCTAAAAAATACTTACACATTAATAATTAATGGTTACAAAGTATTCAAACAATACTCGAATTATTCATTCAGAAGTGGCAAAGTGTTCTAACAATCTCAAAGATTCAATTAAATTGGAATCAAATTCTATAAAATATTGTCATTTTTTTTCAATATAATAATGCAATATATTAAGGAGAATCAATCAAGAAATAAGATAATAATGAAATTAAAATTTAAACCTCACTTGAAAGTGTAATAAGATTGAATCTTTCAATCCCCTAATTTTCTTAATTCTTCAAACTTATAACAGACCACAGTTCGAATTAAATCTATTTTTTTAATAATAATTTGTAAGTCGATCTGATTCAATTATAATAAACGTGTTTTTAATGTAATTTTTAAATATCATATCAAAATTTAAATTTTAGGTCCCAGTACTATTTTTTATTTTTAATACCCAATCAATTATATTTCAAATTTAGCACCTACTAAATTATAAATTTTTTTATTTAAATTCCTGAAAAAAAAATCTTTGAATTTTGTCTCTCATACTATACTACACCGTCGCTTTTAACTTAATCCTAAAATATTTTTAGTTTATTATATTTCTCAATTTTATAAAAACAGCTATTAAATTTTTTATTTTATAAAAATGTGTATCACAAATGATTTAGTGTATATTGTTCTTTAATACTTTAAATTATTTGAAATATAGTTTAACCTAATTGAATAATAAAACAGATATAAATAATAGAAGTATCTTAAATCTAAATGTTTAATTCATTGTATACTTCAATTTTAGAAAATACTAATACTCGAAATAAATATGGAATTTGCAACCAGTATACAGAATGAAACTCAAAACCTGATCCAAAATCAAGAATGCATTTTTATCCACGTTATAAGGCCCAACTCCACGTCCTTGAAAATAATATTATTAGGAGCATTCCACATGTCAACTTGTTCCCAAAACAAGTACTTTATAGTTGCATAGAAACAAGCTTTTATGGTTACTATATGTGAAGCAGTACAGACGAAATAATTAGTTATTAGTATATTTTTAAATACTATTTTCTTACAAAAATATAGAAGTTATAATATGATAAGACCTTTTTAAAAAATATCTTTTTTATATATTTTTATCGACAATGTGGATTATCAATATGTTAATTATTTTAGATAGACAAGAAGTGCATATAGTGGCAAATCAATATAGCAAAACAAAAAAAAAGAAAAAAGAAACGTAAAAACATTAGGAACAGTTTAGAAATAAAAGAATGCTCAATTTTAATTGTATTGTAATATATAAAAACTATTTTACATTTCTGTAACAATTAATCAGTATAATTTAAATAGTAGCATATTTATTATTTTAACTTTATGGAAGATACTACCTTTCTTTTATATTTAATATAAAACACGTGAAATTTATTAAATTATTTTAGAAAAATAATAATAATAACCTTAATAATTTTATGTTAATATGTCTTAATATTTTAAAATACTATCATTAGGAAAATTATTAATAAAATTGAAAATAAAGAATTAAGTTTTATAACCATTAGTGAAAAGCTTGAGAATTATATCATAGAGAATAGTCCGATTTAATTTTAGTATAAAGTATACAAATTTTACTATATTTTTTTAATTATTTCTGTAATTGTTAAATTAAACATCAGATTAATTATCATATTTTCTATTATAAGTTGAAATGGTAAGACATATTTTATAGACTTGATGAAGAAGGTTTAAGTTAACGGGGAATTAATAATTTATTATTTAAAAATAAAATTGATATATATATATATATATATATAATAAAATTATTACTTTTATTTATTTTGAAGATTATATCTTCTATATTTATTTTAGAAATGTTCGTAATCTCGGTAAGTTGTTAAGGTTATTTTATTTTATTTTATTTATTAAAATTCATAATTCAGTAGGTAACATGATTTAGAATAATTGGAATCCATGAGATTTTGGTTTAAAGTAAAAATTTTCTAATCCTAATCTCATTTTTTTATATAGATACAAACTTTTGATAGATCTGGAAGAATTTACCTCATTATTCATTTTCTTATATCGTCATTTTATCATAACAATGAGACACATTTGCATGAAACTCCATGCTAGGAAGATTTTTGTTAGAAGTCTCACATCGACTAGAGATAAGTCAATTTCATAATATATAAGTGAGATGCAAACCTTATCTTATAAGCCGATTTTGTGGGGTTGAGTTAGGTCTTAAGTCCATTTCTAACATGGTATCAGAACCATTGTTTAAACAAAATTAAAACCTATCATAAAGGGGTGACGTCACAAACATGTAAACTTATATAGGTGAAGCAGCAGCAGAACAAGGGGCTGAGTTGAGAAAGACAAATGTTCTTCTTGTAAAATCTATGTCTAGATGTTGTTGGAATTGTATTTTAATATTTTATGAGTAGTTGAACTTTCTTGTGTTTAGGTTTTGATGTAATCAATTCAAATTCTATGTACTTCTATTTCTTGAGAATTTATCTATGCTTTCATTCAATAGTTTGTGATTTGATTTATGCTTAATGATGAATTGACAACTCATCTTATGTTACTGGTTTGGATTAAGTTGGAAGATTGGTCTCAACTTGTGTGGATGAATTAATAACTCATCCTATTTCACTGGTTTGGATTGAGTTGGAAGTCTGGTCTCAAACTAAGGTCCAATTAAACCATCACACTCTTGTTAGAGGCTTTCACAAGATCTAGAAGGTGTGTCAGAGGAGAGAGTCGTCTTGCATAATAAAGCAATGATTCATTCAACCAGGAGTTGAGAAACCACACTGAATTTGAAATCCTTAGGTTTTAGGCTGCAAATGTAACATCCCAAATTTATACTAAAATGAATTTAGTACGATAATACCTAAAATTTATAATACATTACTTTTCATATACAATGTATTAAAGTTATAACTATAACTACATAATTTATATATATATATATATATATATATATATATATTAATTAATAAATAAATTTTAAAAAATAAAATAAGTTTAGTAAAAATAATAAAATAAAGAATATTAGTATTGTAAAAATAAAATGTATATTTA